>ERZ773216.11-NODE-11-length-196857-cov-7.763204_pt1 | contig 196857 bp, 168 predicted proteins | sample MGYA00511259_ERZ773216 | MGnify/ENA primary metagenome ERZ773216 (study PRJEB29015, sample SAMEA2737764) | human gut metagenome | biome: human gut; feature: human-associated habitat; material: faeces | place: China | collected 2012 ... | reverse complement strand
CACTGCTTTGTGCGTTAGACTTTGTGATTTCACCAAGCAAGGAATCCTTGTTTGAGGTTTTCGCAAACTTGACTTTATGTCAGGGACTTCTGCCAAATGCCAAGATTTCGGTCATTGGTGTGAGCTGGACCCTGGCAGTCATCTTTGTGTTCTACATGCTGTTCCCGTTCTTCTGCTTCCTGATTGGAAATAAGAAAAGAGCGTGGAGTGTGGCGGTTGTGGCGCTGGTATTTAACTGGTTGTGCACTAATTACTTCAAAGCAGGGAGGACTAATATCGTCTACGATGCGATTTACTTTATCGCAGGAGGCTTGATCTTCCTCTATCGGAAAGAATTGACCGAATTTGCAGCAAAATACAAAGTTATCGCTGGAGCGATTTTGTTGATTGCCGCAGTTGCTTATTTTGCATTAGGCGGCAATACGCTCACGATGCTGTTCTTCTGTGTGGCAACACTGGTCTATACCCTCGGATGCAAGCGGGGGGGGATACTGGTCAATCCAGTCGCCAAGTTCCTCGGTGGTATTTGCTTCGAGATTTACCTGTGCCACATGGTAATTTATCGTGTGCTTGAGAAGCTACACCTTGTACATCTATTTGGAAATGGCCTATTGGCATATGTTTTCACAGCAGCTGCAGTCATCTGCGGTTCGGTTGTGTTCTCGGTATGTGCCAAGTGGTTCTTAAATAAAATCGAAACGTTCTTAAAAGAGAGAGTAAACAATAGGAGAGTTAATCATGTCTGAAGAAAAGAAGTTAAATGGTACGGTCATCGTTACTTATCGCTGCAACGCTCGTTGTTCTATGTGCAACCGTTATAAGGCACCTTCCAAGCCGGAAGAGGAAATCAGCATCGAGACCATTAAGAAGTTGCCGAAGATGTACTTTACCAATATTACCGGTGGTGAACCGTTCATTCGTACCGACCTGAAGGATATCGTGCGTGAACTGTACAAGAAGTCTGATCGTATCGTTATTTCCACGAACGGTTTCTTCACCGACCGCATTGTTGACCTGTGTAAGGAGTTTCCGCAGATTGGTATCCGTATCTCTATCGAAGGTCTGGAACAGACCAATAATGAAATCCGTGGTCTGCAGAACGGCTACCAGCGTGGTTACGGCACGCTGAAGAAGCTGCGTGAGATGGGGATGAAGGACGTTGGTTTCGGCATGACCGTCCAGGATAAGAACGCTCCTGACCTTGTTCCTCTGTACAAAATCTCCGATGAGATGGGCATGGAGTTTGCAACTGCTTCTCTGCATAACAGCTTCTACTTCGTTGAGGCAAAGAACATCATCCATGACCGTCCTATGGTCGCAAAGAACTTCGAGAATCTGGTCAACGAACTGCTCCGTAGCAACAGCCCGAAGAAGTGGTTCCGTGCATACTTTAACCACGGCTTGATCAACTACATCTACGGTCAGAAGCGTCTGCTGCCTTGCGACATGAGTTTCGATACCTTCTTCATCGATCCGTATGGCGATGTTATGCCTTGCAATGGCACCAAGGACAAAGAGGTCATGGGCAACCTGAACAACCAGACTTGGGACGAGCTGTGGAACAGCCCAGAAGCAGAGAAGGTTCGTGCAAAGGTTCGCTGCTGCGACCGTGATTGCTGGATGATCGGTTCTGTCAGCCCGGCTATGCACAAGTATATCTGGAAACCGGCTACCTGGGTTCTGGTTCACAAGTTCAAGACTCTGTTCACCAAGCATCCGTACAGTATGTATGAGTTGAAGATCTGCCGCGACTACCGTGATGGCAAAGTTACCAAAGAGGATCTGGATAAGTGCAGCACCTGCGATATGAACTGCGTGATCAACAACGGTCTGAGCGAAGCATCCAAAGAACAGCTGAAGCATAAGACTGGCGAGGAAATCGTGGATGCTGATATTGCACAGCAGATGGAGACGAAGTGATGAATATCCTGTATATAGCTTATTCATGTAATCCTTTTGCTGGAAGTGAAGATAAAATCGGTTGGTGCGTTCCTTGTGAAAGTTCAAAAACAAATAAAGTTTATGTAATTACAAAAGAAGAACAACGTGAACCAGTCGAAAAATATTTGCAGAGTCACCCACTTGAAAATATAAAGTTTTATTATGTTGACATCCCTAATTTTTACAAAAAAATCTTCAAGGGATTTATGTATTCTGGAAGACTTAATGTGTGGAATAGACGGGTACTTCCTCTCGCAAAAAAAATCTGTGCGGATAAAAAAATTGACGTTATTCATCAGATTACGCCAATTGAATTCCGTGCAATTGGAGACTATGGAAAGATAGCAAATATCAAATTCGTCTGCGGACCACTTGGCGGAGGAGAGTCTTTGCCTAATGGATTAAAAGATTACGCAAAGGGGCATGAAATCATTGAAGTCGTTCGCTCAGGGATAAATCGCTGGTATCGCTTTAAACTGAGAATCACTGGCAAACTAAATCGCTGCGACTATATTATGTTTGCAAATAAAGAGACTCAAGAATTCCTCGTAGAGGGGGCAGAACTAAACTGTCCGTATGAATTAGTCTTTGATAACGGATTAAGACCGGACGAATTGGTGAGCTGGACAGAAAAGGAAAAAGTGAATGAAGAATTACAATGTAAGTGATGAGCCAGTGACTGAGGTTGCGGTAGATATAAATGATATTAAAGATACTTGCAATGAAAAGGGCAGAAATGAAGAATGCGTCTTTCTGGTTGCTGGAAGAATGATATATCGAAAGGGCTTGGATTTTCTTTTTGATGCATTGATGAGAATTCCGCAGGAAACTAGATATCAGGTTAGAGTTGTAGGCGATGGCCCGGAACTTGAACATCTACGTAAACGCGGTAAGGAAGACTTGAACTTGTCTGAGCATGTGCACTGCATGGGTTCTATTCCCTATATGGAAATGGAAAAGGAATATGCAGGTGCGGATGTATTTATTATGCCGAGCATTCGAGAGACGACAGGCACGGTCTTACTGGAGGCAATGTCAAAAGGTATTCCGGTTATCACCATTAATAAGTTTGGCGGAGCAACTCTTTTTGATGAAAACACCGGTTGGCTTTATGGAGGAAACTCGAAAGAGGAATACATTGAGAATTTAAAAAAGGCAATTCTTGAATGTATTGCTTATCCTGATGAAGTAACAAGGCGTGGAAAAAACGCACGGAAGAAAGCAGAAAAGTATACCTGGCAGAAAAAAAACGAGAAGTATCAGGCAATATATGAGGAACTGCTGAAAAAGTAAGATGTGCAGCATAGAGGAGAGTTTAAAATGGTTGGAGTATGCATAAAATATATGCATGAAAATTACGGAGGCATATTGCAAGCATATGCAACTGTTAGTTATTTGGAAAATCAAAATATTGAGTATGAGTTGGTTCGATATACTAGAAAGAAGACTGTGACAGAAGCACTGAAAGATGTGCCGCGTCTTTTTAATGCAGTTTGGTTTAATAGCAGATTTGAGGGAATTCAGAGAAAACTTAGTCTAAAAAAGCATCCTGAGTATGCAAAGAATAATGAAGTTCGTATGAAAGCATTTGCCGGATTTAAAAAATGGGCTTTTAAGGATTTCTCCGATGAGTATATCGGCTATGCGGCATTATGCGAGGGTGGAAAGAAATATTCGGCGGTTATAACAGGAAGCGATCAGCTTTGGAGTCCAGCAGGATTGCCAACGAATTATTACAATTTGATGTTTGTTCCGGATGACACGCTAAAAATTTCAATTGCTTCTAGTTTCGGAGTAAAGGAAATTCCGTGGTATCAAAAGAAAAGAACGATACAGTATTTGAATCGCATTGAATACATTAGTATGCGTGAGAATCGAGGAAGTGAGATTGTCAAGGAACTGACTGGTCGAGATGTTTCTACGATTTTAGATCCTGTTTTCTTTTTGAGTAAAAATGAATGGCTGGAGAGAATTCCTAATAAGAGAGAAATCAATGAGCCATATATTTTTGCATACTTCCTTGGTGCCACACAGGAATATCGCAATGCAGTAAAGAAATTAGCTCATGACAAGGGTATGAAAGTCGTTGCGTTACGACACATGGATCAGTATGTAGAAGAAGATGAAAACTTTGGAGACTTTGCTCCGTATGATGTGAGTCCAGAAAGATTTCTAAATCTTCTGCGAAATGCAGAGTATGTCTGCACGGATTCTTTCCACGGGACAGCATTTTCTATTCTTAATGAAAAGCAGTTTGTGGTATTTAACAGATATGCTGAAAATTCCAGCTTTTCAAAAAATTCTCGTATTGATACCCTGTGTGTGAATTTTGGTCTAGAAAGTCGGCGCTATAAAAATGAAATGGACTTATTAGACGTTGTAAAAGATGATATTGACTATAAAGCTGTAGGGGAAAAATATAAAAACCTTAAGCTGGTAACAGATCAATATTTAAAGACTGTATTGAAAGAAATTAGAAAGCGTGTGTAATCGTGCCGAAATAGGAATATGAAATAATGCATGAGATTGTCGCCGCGAAAGGATAAATATTATATGAATAATGAAGTAGTTAGAGTATTGGTGACATCTCCGCTTGGTGTTGGAGGTGTAACTAATATGATGATTCATATCCAGGAACACCTGGACAGATCTAAAATAAATTTTGACTATCTTGTTTTTCATGATAGGCACGAACCTATGGAAGACAAAGTTCTTTCATTGGGAAGTAAAAAGTATGTTGCTTCAGCTGATAATGTGAAATTTAGACCTTTTAGAAGAATTTGGAGAATTAATGAAATTCGGAAAGTCTGCAAGAGAAATCATATTAAAATCCTACATTATAATGCGGATTGTGCAGCAGATATGACAAATATTATTGGCGCAAAATTGGGTGGGGTTCAATATATTACAATACATAGTCACAATGCTGGCTTTGGAGCAGCAGGTAATGGAATTCGATTTATGAGCAAAATCTTAAAGCCATTAATTCCACTCTTTTGCGATAACTTTTATGGCTGTTCAGAACTAGCTGCAAGATTTCTATTTCCGAGGTCGATTATTGAATCTGGTAGGTATTCAGTACTTCCGAATGGAATTGATTTGGAGAAATATGATTATAATGAAGCTATTCGTCGAGAAATACGAAAAAAGCTGAATTTGGAAGGTAAGTATGTTGTAGGACACGCTGGACGGTTTTCTGATCAAAAAAATCACAGCTTTTTGCTGGACATCTTTCAAGCAGTACACCGAAAAAATCCAAATACTGTGTTACTTTTATTTGGCGTTGGTGAACTACAAGAAGCGATGAAAAATAAGGCTAGGACATTAGGAATTGAAGACGCTGTAATTTTTTATGGAGCTTCAAATGAAATGAATAAAATGTGGCAGGCAATGGATGTTTTTGTAATGCCATCTTTACATGAAGGTCTTCCGGTCACGGGGGTTGAGGCACAGGCGAGCGGATTGCCATGTGTTTTCTCAGATGTAATAACAAAAGAAGTAGGCTTAACTTCAAATACAGAATTCCTTTCTCTTCAAGAAAAACCTGATGTGTGGGCGGAACATGTTTTGAAGTATATGAATGTGCATAGGAAAAGTGAAAGAAAAATATTGGAGCAGGCAGGTTATGATATTCAGCAGACAGCAGATACACTTGCACAACTGTATTTGAATGTTGCTGAAAAACTATAAAGGATGGAAGGAGAAAGTACTTAATGATTGTAGTGAAGAATAAAGCAGATTGCTGTGGATGTACGGCATGCTATAGTGTATGCCCGAAAAAAGCTATAAGTATGCAGCAGGATCAAGAGGGCTTTTTATATCCATTCGTGGAAATTTCAAAGTGTATAGATTGCAAATTGTGCGAGTCTGCTTGTCCTATTGAAAATAAAATCGAGTCTAAAATGTTTGATAGAAAAGCATACGTACTCAGAGCAAAGGACGTAGAAATTGTTTCTACAAGTACCTCTGGAGGATTTGTAACACCGTTAGGCGAATGGATCCTAAATCAGGGAGGTGTTATTTGTGGCGCAACTTATAATGAAGAATATAAGGTAATTCATAAAATTTCTGGGGGGGGGCAGAAGAGTTTCGAGGTTCAAAATACGTGCAGAGCGATTTAGGCGATTGCTTTTCTGAAATAAAAAAACACTTGATGCAAGAAACGAAAGTGTGCTTTATTGGAACGCCGTGTCAGGTGTATGGATTAAAATCATATCTGAGAAAAGAATACGATAATCTGGTAACCGTAGATTTGGTTTGCCATGGTACACCGTCGCCGAAACTTTGGAAAAAATATTTAGACGAACAAAAAGACAAATATCATTCAGAAATAGATGATATTGTTTTCAGAAATAAAACATATGGATATCATAGTGGCACAATGCGTATAAGATTCAAAAATCAGTTTGTTTATTATGGAAGTGCCCGTGTGGATCCAATGCTTAAGAGTTTCTTTGCTGAAATTTCGTCAAGACCAAGTTGCTATCAATGTCACTTTAAATCAGTGGAACGATGTAGTGATTTCACTATTTATGATTGCTGGCATGCAAATAACTTAGTGGAAGGTCTTGTTGATGATGATAAAGGCTTTACTAATCTGATCGTGCAGTCTTCAAAGGGAGAAAGGATTCTGGATAGAATTGCAGACAGGTATGAGCTTTATGCAACAAATTTGGAAAAGGCTATAGAACTGGATGGCACGATGATTTGCCATTCAGCAGAGCCTCATCCAAGACGAGATGAATACTATCTGAATTTAGATAAAGAAACCCTAAGAGCACATATACAAAAATTTGTACCAATCAGAATAAGGGATTATTTAATAGAGAAATCTAAAAGAATCTTTTATCGGATGGGTGTGTATAAGTTTCTGAAGAACAAGAAATGAGAATCTGTTATTGCTTCTGAATGATTTGGATTCAGGAGGATATATGATTCAAATAAAGAGCAAATTGGATTGTTGTGGCTGCACTGCCTGTGCAAGTTCTTGCCCTAAAAGTGCAATTGCGATGGTTCCTGACGAAGAAGGTTTTCTGTATCCTAAAATTGATATGAGACGTTGTATTGAATGTGGAGCATGCGAAAGAGCATGCCCGATTCTTAATAAAAAAACGGTAATATCTGAAAAAACAGAAGGCTATATTATTAGAATTAAAGATAACAAAATTCTCTATGAGAGTACCTCTGGTGGTGCTTTCACAGCTCTGGCTGATTATATCCTTGAGCAGAATGGTATAGTTTATGGAGCTGGATACGACAATAACATGAGAGTAGTGTGTAAAAGGGCTACTACAAAGCAACAGTTGCAGGAGATGCGAGGCTCTAAATTTGTTCAAAGTGATCTTGGAAACATTTTTCAAGATATTAAAAAAGAATTAAAAGAAGGCACGACTATTTTGTTTTCTGGGACACCTTGTCAAGTGGCAGGGCTGCTAAGCTTTTTAAGGAAAAAACCAGATAACCTTTTATGTGTGGATTTTGTTTGCAGAGGTGTACCATCGCCTGGCTTGTGGGATAACTATGTGAAGTATATGGAAAACAAATACAGCTCGAAAATAGTTGGAGCCCGTTTTAAACATAAAACATATGGGTATCACACGAGCACGATGAAAATAGATTTTGCAAATGGAAAAACCTACTATGGGTCTGGTAGAGTCGATCCATACATGAAGGCGTTTGTAAGAGAAATCTCATCAAGACCATCTTGCGCAGCATGTGTTTTTAAAGGAATAGAAAGACCAAGCGATATCACTGTCTTTGATTGTTATGAATATTCAAAAATCACCGGAAGAAAAGATGATAATAGAGGGTATTCATCAATATTTGTGCATACTGAAAAAGGTGGAAAGATTTTAGAGGCCATAAAATCACATATTGAAATACAAGAAGAAGATGTAAATAGTCTTGTGACGGAAAATGGTGTTATGGTTTGCAATAGTGCAAAACCACATCCTAGGCGGGCTGAATTTTACCAGCTGGCTGAACATTATCCAATTGATAAGGCTTTGAATAAAATTGATCCAATTATATTAAAGGATAAAATAATTGAAAAATCTAAAAGATTTCTATTCAAAACAGGCCTAATAACTGTTGCACGCCATTTAAATAAAGGAAAAAAAGTTGAGGTTGTTGAGAATAAGTAATTGGATTGCTTCGATTTATTCACACACATATTTGAAGATAGAGAGTGTAAGATTTTTGAATAGAATGATTCTATGGGAGGACACCAATGCCACATATTAGTGTTATTATCCCTGTCTATAACGCAGGAAATTATATAGTTGATACTTTAAATTCAGTTTTGCAACAAACATTGAAAGATATAGAAGTTATTGTTGTAAATGACGGATCTAATGATCAATCTCTTGCTGAATGCTATAGATTACAAGAGATTGATAAGCGCATTATCATAATAAATCAAGATAATCAAGGCGTATCAAAAGCTCGTAATGTAGGAAAGCAAAATGCAACAGGTGACTATATTATTTTTATAGATGCTGACGATGAACTTGATTGCAGGATGCTTGAGATTTTATATACTCAAGCAAGGAAAACTGATTCAGATATATCTGTGTGTGGAGTTGATAGGATTTTTGAAAAAAAGCAAGAGGAGAAGAAAAATTATCATTGCAATTATGAGGAAATTACTGTTGATCAGGCGATAGAATGGCTGTTGTTGGGCCAAAAAATTGAGTCGGGCGCATGGAATAAGTTGTTTAAAGCTTCTACGATCGAGGATGTTCATTTTGAAGAAGGTAAGAAGATAAATGAAGATAAATATTTTGTATTTAGATCTCTGCTGAAAAGTAAAAAAATAGTCTATTGCGCTGAAAAATTGTATTATTATTATTGCAGGGAAAATTCGGTGACTAATCAATCCTTCTCTGAAAGATGGTTCGATACACTGTACTTTGCGGATAGAATATATGAAGAACTTAAAGGCCGTAATAATTTGGAAGTCTTTGCAAGATATCAATTATTGATTGCATACTACACTGTTCTACGTAGGATGTATCCTTTCAGAAATCAATACAAAAAGGAGTATCAGCTAGTTATTGATAAAATTAAATCTACTAGTTTTAAATCAGTGCTTTCATATATGGACAAAAAACAAGTGTTTGGTGTTTTATCTATAAAATATTGTATTCTTTTGTATAAATTTATGAGGTGTGTTTCAAAATGATTATCTTAAAAAAACGTGATGCAGAGAGAATGTATTTTGTATGAAAAATCTATTTGCTAGATGGAGGGATATAGATGCAATTAAAAGTTAAGAAACATGAACTACGACTTTTACTCCAATGTATACCAATTTTGACTTTTGCTACGCTAGCGTCTCTTGGTTCGCTTTTGCCAAGCGTAGTTCAGTTCAGTGCTGCAGTTATCTTGGCGGGACAAGTTGTTTTTATATTTGGCACTAAAGGTATTAAAAAAAATATTGGATTATTGTGGATACCATTAATGATATTCTTTTATGTACGAAATAATCCCAATATTAAATTCTATAGTCTAACGTATATGCAAGTTTTATTGCTTTTTGTCTGCTGTATATTATTTTCAGCATTGGGAGGTTTCAATGATCGGTGTTGGATGATAAAAATGGTAAGCTCTTGGCGATATCTTTACTTTATTTATATTGCATTTACCATTTATATGTTTTTAGATAGTTCAGCGATAAATTTTGTATGTAATTTGTTCCCGGATGCTGCGAGTACAATTCTTAATCAGTATCATAATGCGGGGATCCCAGGATTAACAAAGCACTATTCAACAAATGGAATGCTTCTTGCAGTTGGGACGATGATATTTGGAAGCTATGCATTGACTGAAAAAAGACGTTCTGACTATTTATTGTTTTTGATATCAGTTGCTGCATTGCTTTTATCGGGAAAAAGAGCACATACTGTTTTTGGACTTGCTGCTTTGTACCTCTGTTATTTTGCATATAATTCAAATGCTAAAAAAAGTCGACTCGTAAAAGGCATAGGTGTTTTATTGGGGGCATTAACCGTATTTGCTGTAGCAAGTTATTGCGTGCCGGCACTTGCAACTGTTGTTTTTCGCTTTATTGATACTGCAGAGACTGGGGACATGTCAGTAGGTAGAGTTGATGTATGGTTAAAGGCGTTTTCTATGTTCGGTAAACATAGTCTTGTTGGCATAGGTTGGGGACAGTATGTTAACCAAGGTGGCTGGTTTTGGAATATTCATAACATATATATTCAGTTACTTGTTGAAACCGGTATAATAGGATTTATAATCTATTGTGGATGGTTTTTGTTTCATCTAGTAAGGACATGGTCGATGTATTCAAAGATGCGTGTAAATCCAGAAGATTATACGAACATAGATTATTGCTTGATGAATTTTTCGTTGGCAATGCAAATATTTTTTATATTATATGGCTTCACAGGAAATCCTTTGTATGATCGTGAAATGTTTGTGCCGTATTTTATTGCATGTGCAATAAGTGTTAATTATGCTAATAATGATGATGGGAGTGAATTAGAGTAAATTATGAAAATAGGAATAGTAACTCCGTATGATTCGGCGAACTGCGGTGCTTATTTGCAAGCATATGCTAATAAATGTTTTTTGGAAAAGAATAACTATAATGTGTGTTTTATACAGTGGAGAAATGAAAAGCAGCGAAAAAAGGAATATTTTTCTAAACCCAAGACCATAAAGGAATTGATTAGATGTATTCAACGATATCCCTTTTTATGTGCACGTTATAAGCGCATGACTCAGGCATTAAAGGAATTTGATATTCAGAAAAATACTGGTGATTTAGATTGTACAGTAGTAGGTAGTGATGAAATTTGGAACATAAAGGTTTCACAATTTCAAAATCCGATTTTTTATGGTGGTGTGGAGCAAAAAAGCTGTATAGCATATGCACCTAGTGCAGGACAGGCAGCACTCAAGGATTATAATGATTTTCCATGGGTTAGGGAGTGCTTGGAAAAAATGACGTATGCGGGTGTTAGAGATGAAAACACTAAGAATATTGTTGGAAAACTTGTTGCAAAGCAAGTAGAAATTGTTTGTGATCCTACGATGTTACTGCCTATTAATGAATTGGATTTTCCGCACGAACGTAAGATTAAAGATAGATATATGATTGTTTATTCATATAGTGTTCCTAAAGAACATCAGGCATATTTAAAAAGATATGCAAGAAAGAATAATTTAAAACTTGTATCGATATGTTTGTATCAGTCCTGGTGTGATTTGAATATTAACTGTCACCCGTTGGAGTTTAGTTCATATATTCAGTTTTCTGAGTGTGTTTATACAACGACATTCCATGGGACGATTTTCACATTGTTGAATCATAAGAATTGCGCTATCTATAGTTGTTCAAAAAAATTGAAAGATTTACTTGAGTGGACACATAAAGAAGAGGCAATGTTGTCGTTGACAGCTACATATGATGAATTTGAGAGCCTGATTACCAAACAACATAGCTATGAATTATTCGAGACTATAATCGAAAAAAAAAGGAAGGAATCACAAAAGATATATATAGATGCTCTTAAATCATGTGAAGTCTGAAATGGAAAGCGAGTCAGTAATCAACAATCCAAGGAATGAGTCGATAGGAATAGTATCCATGGGGGAGGACACCTGCTTGATAACTACTATAGTTATAGGAAAAGGCAGTTAGGATTTCTGGAGACAATGATATTCTTGATGGATATGGAAGAGATATTTCAATAGAGAGATGGAGACACGCTAGGACTGGTTAAACGAACATCAATGAAGGTTTATTTCGAGTAGCCTTCTGTTGTCATTTTAGTATCTGACACAGTGAAGTGCCTATAGCTCTGGCTCATTCACTGAGATGTTGAGAACTGAAAAATCCTACACAGTCAAAAAATAATTAATTATATGAGGAATAATATTAATGAGTCGTAAAACAGAATTAGCAAAAAATACGGCTATACTTACAGTGGGAAAACTATGCACGCAATGTATTAGTTTTTTCCTTCTTCCTTTATATACGGCAATTCTGTCAACGGAAGAGTATGGCACGTTTGATTTATTGGTCACATATTCAACATTATTACTTCCACTCGTAAACTGGCAGTTGGATCAGGGACTGTTCCGATTTATGCTTGATTATCGTGGAAACAAAGAAGAACAAGGAAAACTCTTTTCTACGCTGTTACTATTTAGTACGATACAAAGTATTATTTACATTATTCTTTTTGTTTGTGTAGAACCTTTTTTGAAAATTCAAAATGCGTATTTTTTGTTGCTGTATGTGGTGCTGCATGTCTACACGGCATTGTTTCTTCAATTTGTTAGAGGATTGGGATATAGCGTTAAATATACAATTGCATCGTTTATATCCGCTTCAGCAACAACAGTTTTAAATGTCATTGCGTTGGCTATTTTGAAAATGGGGCTGCAAGGATTGTTCTTGTCTACTCTGATAGCTCAGTTTTTGACGTTGTTGTATTTGGTGTTTACATCCAAAGCGTGGGAGTATTTTTCTGCTAAGAGTATTCGGCCGACGGTATTCAAACGGGTTGGTGCTTATTCTATTCCTTTAATTCCCAATAATCTGGCTTGGTGGGTTGTAAATGCGTCAGATAGAACTATAATTGCACATTTTTTAGGAACTGCTGCTAATGGTGTTTATTCTATAGCAAATAAGTTTCCTAATGTGTTTATCAACTTTTATAATATCTTGAATTTGTCCTGGACTGAGACAGTATCATTACATTTTGACGATGAGGATCGCGACGAATTCCTAACGGAAACAATGACGTCTCTTTTTAAACTGTTTGCAGCTGCATGCTTTGGCATTGTTGCGTGTATGCCGTTTGTATTCCCGATTTTGATTAATGAGAAGTATGTTGCTGGATATGACCAAATCTTGATTTTGATGTATGCAATGCTTTTTAGAGTGCTCGTCGGATTATATAGTTGCATATATGTAGCTCAGAAAAATGCAAAAAAGATTGCTTATACTTCTATTTCTGCAGCTATAATCAATATTACAGTGAATTTGATTTTAATAAATAAAATTAAGATTTTTGCAGCATCAATATCTACACTGGTTGCATTCTTTTCAATGTTTATCATTCGCTATATTGATGTTAATAAGACTGTGCATATGCGAATTCGGAAGCCCATTATTATTGGAAGCATTCTAATTGGTACTATGCTGATAGGAACATACTATTGTGAAAATAAGATGATTCAGCTCATCGCACTTTGTATCACGGCAATCTATGCAGTGCTGACGAATGTTGATATGTTGAAATCTGGCATGAAATTAGTAAAAAGTCGCTTTGGAAAATAGGTTTTGGCTGTGATTAAAGAGAGTATTCCGCATGATTTTATATTTTTCATTCAATTCTTATTACTGCTTTTTAGAGAGTAGTAGATAAGCTCGGAGGTTAATCGATTTATAGATATATTGCGACAAATGTGCTTTTTGTGCAACGATTATATTTCTTGCCGGTTTACACAAGGTCAAAACTGTAATTAAAAACAAATAATACGCAGGAGAAACAGCCTATGGTGGATTTGATAGATACAATAGTATATGCAGGAAGGTTAAAAGACAAATCTGCCTTGATGAGTAGTTCTTCTGGTGGCGCATTTACTGCACTTTCGAATGCTTTTCTGAAAAGCGGAGATGCAGTGGTGGCTGCAGTCTATAATTATGAGAATCATACTGTGGAATTCCAGATGATTCTGGATGAGAAGCAGCGTGAAAGAGCAAAAGGCTCAAAATATATGCAGAGCAAGCCCGGTGATATTTACCAGGAAGCGTATCGTTGGTTAATGGATAATCCAAAGAAAGAATTGCTCTTTGTTGGCATGGGATGTCAATCAGATGGATTTCGGAAGTTCAGTGAAATTAAAGGAATCCGTGATCGGGTGCATATCGTAGACATTATCTGCCATGGCTCTCCAAGTCCAAAACTGTGGAGAGAATATGCAGAATCAATACAGAAGAAGGATGGAAAGATAACTTATCTTACCTTCAAAGACAAGCGCAATGGCTGGAAATCGCCTACAGCCTACGTGAAAGTTAACGGGTCAGAGAGACCTCTTAAAGATTATGTTAGGGTGTTTTATAACCGGTGTGCGTTGCGGCCCTCTTGCTATGAATGCCCTTATGCGACCACAGAAAGAAAAACAGATATGACTATAGGCGACTTCTGGCATATTGAGGAGACCATTCCGAATTTCTATGACTCTAATGGTAATTCGTTATTCTTGATTCATACGAACCGAGGAGAAAAACTATTCGAAAAGATTCAAAGTGATTTGGATTATAGATTAAGTAATACAATACAATGCTGGCAGGCAAATCTTGAAGCTCCGACCCAAAAGTCTGAACAAAGAGAAGAGTTCTGGAATGATTATAAGAAGAAAGGAATTGATTTCGTGATGAAGAAATATGGGTCAGTTCCAGTGAAAACAAAAATTAAGAATAAACTCCTCAAAATAATGGGGGGGATACACAGAAGGTAGTACTTATTATGCTGATTACTCCGAAAGGAGGGCAGCATAATGAACTGGAAGCAGCCTAAAGTATATGCAGTAAAACATAAGGATGAAATGACAAGAGCAGCTTCCAGATCAGGTGGTATTTTTACAGCTCTTTCGGATCAGGTTTTATCCAACGGTGGTGTGGTCTATGGTTGTGTTTTGACGGAAGAATTTGATGCCGTACATATTCGCACTGATAATGCGGAAGATCGTAATCGAATGCGAGGCTCAAAATATATCCAGAGTAAACTAGGTGATACATTTAAAAGTGTCAAAACAGATCTTGATGCTAAGAAAAGTGTACTTTTTTCTGGAACTTCCTGTCAGGTAGCAGGATTGAAAAAATACATTGGAAAAGAGTATGATAATTTGTTCTGCGTGGATATTGTCTGTCACGGAGTACCAAGCAAAAAAATATGGGAGGCATATCTGTGTTGGCAAGAGCAGAAAATGCACTCTAAAGTTGCAAGTGTGGACTTCCGAAATAAGAAAGACTTTGGATGGCATGATCATGTAGAAATACTTTGTTTTGAAAATGGAAAGTCTACGAGTAGTCGGGTATTCAAGGAACTTTTCTACGGGCATACCGTTCTGCGGCCGAGTTGCTATGAATGTCCCTATAAGTCTGTAATGCATCCAGGAGATATTACAATTGCAGATTACTGGGGATCGAGAAAGCCGCACCAGAGTTTGATGATAACAAGGGCGTTTCATTGGTGCTAGTAAATAATGAGGCTGGAGAAAAAATCTTTGAAAAAGTAAAAGAGAGACTGATCTGGAAGCAGACAAAGCTAGAGGACAGTATGCAGCCGCCTCTTAAAGCTCCATTTCCAAAACCAGATAATAGAGAGCAGTTCTGGAGTGACTTTGAAAATAAATCGTTTGAGTATGTTGCCAAGAAATACGGTGGCATCGGACTAAAAAATGATGCTAAGTTGCTTTTGAGAAAGATTAAGAGAAAAATTAAAAAGTTGGTGGTAAAAGGTGGAAAGAGAGATTCCAATATTATATAAAAGAAAAGAAGAATGCTGTGGATGTACGGCTTGTTATGCCATCTGTCCGAAAGAGGCTATTTCTATGGTCGAGGACGAAGAAGGCTTTGAATATCCACAAATTGATGAAAGTAAATGCGTGCGGTGCTACCAATGTATTAAAGTATGTCCGATAAAAGCGGAAAGAACGCAGTAAGGAGAGAATATGAACACAACATTACTTATCATGGCAGCCGGTATCGGCAGCCGCTTTGGAACAGGAATCAAGCAGTTGAAACCGGTCGATGCTTCTAATCACATCATCATGGACTACTCAATCCATGATGCGATGGAGGCTGGCTTCAATCATGTGGTATTTATCATCCGTAAGGATATCGAAAAGGAGTTCAAAGAGGTCATCGGTGAGCGCATTGCCTCCATTTGTTCCTCACACAATGTAACTGTAGACTACGCTTTCCAGGATATCAATGATATCCCGGGAACTCTGCCAGAAGGCCGGACAAAGCCGTGGATAATGACTTCTGCGGAGAAAGTGCGAAAGCTGTGAGATATGATTCTGACTTTATTTGGGAAGGTGAGCCGTGGCCAGAAGGGGAGTATATAATATCTGACAAGGATCGGAATGCTATGAAGTTGGAGAAACTTTATAATTTATAACGAGGAGAAGAAAAATGAATTTATCAAAAATACACCACATCGCAATCATCGTGTCTGACTATGAAGCCGCAAAGGATTTCTATGTGAACAAGCTGGGTTTTCCTATTATTAGAGAAAACTATCGCCCAGAGCGTAAAGACTGGAAGCTGGATCTGCGTGTCAATGAGCACACAGAACTGGAGATTTTCGCAGAGGAAAATCCGCCGAAGCGTGTGAACCGCCCGGAGGCTTGTGGCTTACGTCACCTTGCGTTCTGCGTTGATAGCGTGGAACAGACAGTGAATGAATTGGCAGAGGTAGGAATTGAATGTGAGTCGATTCGGGTTGACGATTATACCGGAAAGAAGATGACTTTCTTCCATGATCCGGATGGACTGCCGCTGGAGCTGCATGAATAATCATGGGAGAGAAAAGAGCGTATAAATCACGGAAATCCGGCGGTGGCCGGAAGAAGCTGAAGCCGGAGTACGATGCCGGGAAGAATCTGAAAGAGCAGATGGATGCTGCTGTGGCTCTTTATGGGGAGAATTGTTCTCTCCAATCCATAGCAGATGCTATGAACTTAAATCCAATCAAAGTAAGAAAGCTGCTCATCACGGCCGGTGTGTATGAATCAGAAGTGGCGGAGAAGGTACAGGATACTTTTGAGGAGTATCGAGAAACACAAAGTTATAAAGAAGCAATCCTCTCAACTGCAAATACTCTTCAACTCTCCAAAGCCTCCGTTACCTCATACCTACCATATCAGAAAGGTGTATACTTCCCAAGTACTGCTGATAAAGAAAAAATTAGTGTTGGAGCAGAGCGGCGGCGGAGATACAGAGCAGTAAGAAAACTGAGATCAGAGCCAACAGATGAGCACCTGTGGGAGACGGTCTTGCTTTATTCTGGTGTGCGCTTTAAAACCTATTCCGGCTTACCCTTTTGAATATTCTCGTGCGATGAAATCGCACTTCCGGAAATCTGGAAATCAGATGTCCGGGAAGTGGAAATCATCGTATGCGAGTTTACTCGCGTAATGTTTTGTCTAAGCCATAAACCTCACGCATTGAGATGTCATGTTCGGCATCAATGCTTGTGATGTTGATGCGGTAACTGTCATGGGCAATGTGGTCAATGATTGCATCTGCCAGAGGACTGTCATCGCCACCCAGTTGGTCGTACCACTCCTCGAATTCATACTGGGAACAGAAAATCGTTGAAGATTTCTTGCGTCTCCGGTGGAGCAATTCGAAGATATCCCTTTGTTCTGAATCTGTTGGTTTCAACAGAAGCCATTCATCCAGAATCAGGACAACAGGATTGGCATACTTAGCCATGACTTTTTTGTAGTTGCCATCTGTCCGTGCCATCTCCAGGTCTATAAGCAGATCGGGCAGACGGACATATTTGGTATTGTAATACTGCTTACAAGCCTCCATGCCAAAGGCACAGGCCATGTAAGTTTTACCACAGCCTGTAGCGCCGGTAATAAAAAGATTCCGGTGTTCAGAGATATATTCGCAAGTGGCAAGTCTGTGAATCAGATCTTTGTTCAGCTTGCGTCCGGAAGTATAGTTGATATCTGTAAACGCTATTATAATAGTTGACCACTTTAGTCCATTTCGCTACTGAATAAGTTTACCACCTGGAATACATCCTGTAAGATTTTTATGTTCAAAATCTTACGAAGGAGACGAAAGGTGTGAAAGTAGAAATGGACATGTATTACCTTATCCGTTCCCATCACAATGACGGAATGTCGATCCGAACCATAGCCAAAACACTTGGCATATCCAGGCAGACAGTCACGAAGTATTGTGATGGAACTACTATCCCGGGTAATCGTAAAGAGTACCACAGGGATTCGACAATAATCACCGACGAGCCTCGTGAATTCATTCTCTCTTGTTTCAGAGAAGATGAACAGGAAGGTCTCGCAAAGCAGCGGCACACGGCAAAACGCATTTATGACCGTCTTGTCGCTGAGAAAGGATTCACCGGAGGTGAATCTACCATCCGAAAGGCTGTAAACGATCTTAGAAAAGAGCATTCCGTGCATCCACAGGCAGACATACCACTTGAGTATGATCCCGGAGATGCCATACAGATAGACTGGGGTGAATGCACTGTTTATCTAAATGGCACCAAGCAAAAGCTGTATAGTTTCTGCGGGCGCTTATGTTACAGCTGTGACATATTTGTCCAGTTGTTTTATACGCAGAACCTTGAATCGTTTCTAGAAGCCCAGCAGCGTATGTTTGATTACTTTGGCGGCGTACCCAATCGGCTGATCTCTGACAATGCCAAGGTTGCTGTCAGAGAAGGCTTTGGCAAACATACTATAGCAACCGATGGCTACGCGGCATTTGCTGCTCACTATGCATTTCAGACTGATTTCTGCAACATAGCAAGCGGTAACGAAAAAGGTCTGGTCGAAAATCTGGTCGGTTATTCACGAAGAAATTTTATGGTGCCAGTCCCCAAAGCGAAGTCTCTTGAAGAGCTTAATGCAAAGCTCATAGAGGACTGCCTCAATTACCGCAAAACTCATAAAGTTCAGTCAAGAACGATAAGTGTTAATGAAGCATACCATGAGGAACAATTGTATCTTCATTCGGTTCCTGTATATAGGTATGATACAAGCCGTACTGCCACTCCTGAAGTAGGTGATTACTCTACAGTCAGGTTTGAAAAGAATAACTATTCAGTACCGGTAAGATATCTACGTCGCACAGTAACCGTAAAAGGATACGCAGATAAAGTCCTCATCATGTATAATGGCAAACTTATTGCAACACATGACAGGCTCTTCGGTTCAGGAAAAACTTCTTACCGTCTTGAACACTACATCGATCTGCTTGAACGCAAGCAAAGAAGCGTATTTCAGGCAAAACCAGTACGTGACATGGTTGCTGAAGAACTCATCGACTGGGGCAAAAAGCTTCCCGGCGGCAATTCCGAAATGGTTAAGCTTCTCAGACTGTGTGTGGATCATGGTGAAGAAAAAATCCTTGCGGTCAAACACAGCCTTCCATCAGGAATTATACCTACGGTTGACATCATCCGCACCCATCTTCATAAACCGGCGGAAACCAATCTCATTCACATGAGCAATGACATTGAAGTAGCTGACCCTGATCTCGTCAGATTTGATAAGAAATGTGGGGTGAGCTGATGGATGAATTAAAACAGCAGGCAATAGAGTTCTATTCCAAGCTCTTAAAACTGCCAACTTTCAAGCATTGCAACGATATAATACAGCGTCTGGATGATGGTGCCGGTTATGTAGATTTCCTGATCGAACTCATGAAAAATGAGTATGATACCAGACAGGCCGCAACAAGACAAAGACACATAAAAGCGGCTCATTTTCCATATCTAAAAACTTTTGATGAGCTTGATCTGCACAGATTTGAACACTTGGGTGAAGCTTATCTTAACGAACTGGCAACATGTGACTTTATCAAAAAACGTAAAAACATAGTTATGATCGGGAATCCCGGTACCGGCAAAACACATCTGTCCATTGCACTCGGCATCAAGGCCTGCAACCTGGGCATGAAGGTTAAATTCTACACTGCGGCAAATCTTGCTAACTCGCTGATTGAAGCTCAGGACAACCGAAGCCTCATGAAGCTTGAGCGTCAGCTGGATAAAGCCGAACTTCTTATAATTGACGAGCTCAGCTATCTGACATTCAATCTTCATCAGTCTGAGCTGTTATTCAAGATCATATCTGACCGGGCAGAGAGACAGAGTGTTATAGTATCAACCAATCTCAAGTTTTCTGAATGGACAACTATGTTTGAAAATAAAACAATGGTAGCTGCTCTGGTTGGTCGTCTGACATTTATGTCTCACGTACTCAACATGAACTCATCCAACCCTTATCGGGACGAGCATGCAGCTGTGATCACTTCAGGAAAGGAGGTCGTCTCAGATGAATGAATACCACTTTCTTGATGAAAACACAGAACTGACGAAGTCAGATCTGATCAGAAAATACAACAGGTTCATAGAAGATATCTGGCTCCTACAGCATACCGTAAGAGAACTGGATGACAACTATGAACTTATGCTTAATGCATACGAGAGTGTAGCTGATAAGCTTTACGGCTAACATCCGGGGGAATGTCAATTACCACGGGCATTCCCTTATATTTAAACCAAAGTGGTAAACTTTTTCAGTAGCAAATGGTAAACTTTTTCGTTAGCGGAGTGGTAAACTTTTTCGCTAGCGACTGGTAAACTTTTTCATTGACATTTACAATGCATTCCTGAATAATCGCAGTCCAGGTCTCTAACTGCTTTTCCCGAATAGCAAGTCGTGTTGCCATAATCTACCTCCCGTATATTTGGATTTTTCGCTCTTATTTTCCAACTAGTTGAGGTAATTATAAAAAAATTCGGGTAAGATGGATAGGTACCGGCTATGGAGCATTTACGTTCCGGCTTTTTACTTGATATGGAAAGCAACGGTTTGATGTCGAAAAATGTTGACTTTGCGTATGAATAGGAATAATATATAAAGTATAAATAATCGATTAAGGGGGAGATTTCTTTTATGTTTTTTGGGGCAGATCTAATTAAAATCCATGAAAATAATTAAAAAATAATTAATTATATGAGAAGGTACTATCTTATTGGTGTAATTTTGTTGTCTATTTCTATGTATTAGCGTATAGGTCAATTAGATGAAATATTATATTAGAGATTAATAGAAAGGAAACAGCACTTGGTAATAAAAGGAAAGTTGTTAGAGAGGTGTAATATAAATGAATTTGATAGATGGAATAAAGAAAATATTAGATCACAATGGAATATTATTTTTAGGATCCGGTTTTTCAACAGGAGGTAAAAATTTTAACGGCCAAAATATGAAAACAGGAGCGGAGTTATCTAGAGCAATATGTAGAAATTTAGGTATAAAAGAATCAGATAATTTATCAATATCATCCCAGAGATATATAGAGGATCCAAAATGTAAAAAGTCATTAGCGGAATTTATAGAGTTTTTATCTAAAGAATTAGTTTGTACAGAGATATCTCAAGATCAGAAAATAATAGCAAATTTACCGTGGAAAAGAATATATACTACAAATTACGATAATTCATTTGAGTTGGCAAGTGAAGAATGTGGTTATATAAGAAGTTCAATAACTATTACAAATAAGAGGTATAAACCAGGAAGGCAATTGGAACAAGCAATTGTACATATTAATGGAAGTATTTTAAATTTAAACGAGGAAAGCTTTTATGATGAATTTAAAATAACAGATGAGAATTATACAAAGGCCGGACTTTTGGAGAGTTCTTGGAAAAAAATGTTTGACAGTGATTTTATATCAGCAGAATGTATTTTTTTTATAGGATACTCGTTACAATATGATCAGGAATTAGTTCGACATATTGCCAATTTAGGAATAAAGCATAAATGTTTCTTTATTGATAGAGATTTTGATGATGATGATAAAGAATATATGATTTCAAGGTATGGAAGTTTAGAAAAAATTGGAGTAGATGGATTGGCAAAAAAAATATTAAAAGTAAAATCTACATATTTGCCGAATATTCAGATGCAAAAGTTATGTGGTTTTGAAAAAAGAGATCTTTCAACATATTATACTGAAAAGACATATACAAGTGTTGATGTATTAAAACTACTAATTGAGGGAAAATTAGTAACAGGATATATTAATCAAAAGAATTATTGCGTTTCCAGATATAAAATTGTTGAACAAATTGAAGGTTTATTAAAATATAAAAATATAGTAATTATTCAATCAAAGTTAGGTAATGGTAAAAGTATACTATTAGAATGTATTGCGAAACAGCTTGTTGCTAAGTATAATGTGTATTTTGTTAATAGTGTAGAGTATCTAATTGAGGATATGAATTATATTCAAACATGTTCGAATCGCCAAACAATTTTATTTTTAGATGATTATGGATATTATATTTCGTTATTAAAGGAATTAGGTAATGATTTCCCAGAAAATATAAAAATTATAATGACTTGTAGAACGTCTATTAATATTAATTTATACAGTGACTTAATAGAAAGATATAATTATGATCCAGAAAATATTGAAATAATAGATATCGATAGAATGAATGATTCAGATATAAATGAAGTTATAAAAATATTAAATAATAGTAGGCTTTGGGGAATTTATGATAGAGCAAATGATTCTCAAAAAAGAAAGCTATTAATTAATAAATATGATAGACAAATCTCAAAAGTATTTTACTTATTATTAGATTCTGAAGTTATAAAAAAAGATATAACGAATATTGTAGATAGCATTCAGAAAAAAGTTGGTTTGTTTGATTTTGTTTTAGCTCAGGCAATTAACAATATTTGCAATCTTAAATTTTCATATTCAGATATTCTTGAATATACAGAAATTTCAGATTCATTATTAAGAAGTTATATTGTTGATAAACATGTTCGTGAATTGTTAATTGTTTCAGATGATAAATTTACTTTAAGCTCTTCTATTTTTTCACAGTATATAGTAAGAGAAGGAAAAATGAAAAATCAAATGTTAGAGATGTTAAAAAAAATATATTATAAATGTTCACTTTTTGATGATGCGTATGGAAAGTATTATCAACAACGTCGTAATATGATATCTCGTTCCAATATTTCTTTATTATTGAATACTGAAGTGGAAGAGAAGTTGGGAAAATCGGATGAGGAGCTTATTCTAAACTATTATGATAATATTAAAAATTTACCAACAGCTTCCGAAAATCCATATTTCTGGTTACAATTTGGTATAACGGCTCTTAATTTGGATAATTATCAACAGGCATCTATTTATTTTGATAATGCATATACAAATGCACTAAAGATGAAAAATTTTGATACATTTCAAATAGATACACATAAAGCACGTTTATTATTATGCTCAGAAATGAATAAAAATTCTACGAATTCAAATGATGCTATGGAAACATTTTTTAAGGCACATGAGCTTTTATTACATAATAGTAATAAGGGAGAGAAAATGAGATATGTTCTACGACAAGTAGGGCGATATTACGAATATTATTCTTATTATTTATCAATTTTTAGTGAAGATGAAAAGAAAGATTTCATATCCAAAGCTTATGAAATGCGCAGCAGATTTGAAGGATATTTCTGTTCTTTGGGCAATCAAAAAGTGAGTATTGAAATTTGTCGGGCATATTTAAATTATAGAAAAATATTTGAAAAAACAGGGTATTTATTAAAGTTAAAAGAAACAGATAGATATTATAATGAAAAAGTATGTAATAATTACTTAATGGCCAAATAGAATAGAAAAAGCAGAATAAATGTAAACGCTCCATAGCCGGTACCTATCCATCTTACCCGAATTTTTTTATAATTACCTTAACTAGTTGGAAAATAAGAGCGAAAAATCCAAATATTCGGGAGGTGGATTATGGCAACACGACTTGTTATTCGGGAAAAGCAGTTAGAGACCTGGACTGCGATTGTTCAGGAATGCAGGGACAGCGGTATGAAAACAGAGGACTGGCTTGCTGAAAATAACATATCAAAGGATCAGTATTACTACTGGTTCAAGCAGCTGAGACTTGCGGCGTGCATGCAGGCCTCTGGTCCTCAACCAGAATTGCCAGTTGAAACCGAGAAGCAGCAGATAGTCAAATTTGAATGCGCCAATTATCAGAATGACTTTGATTCGTACAGCAATTCAAAGATAAGGATAGACCGCGGCAGCATACACATAGAGATCGATGGCGGTGCTGCTCCCGCAGTGATCCGCTCCATCATGGAGGTCTTTGTAGATACTGAATGATGCAGTTGGTTTTTCTGAAATATACATAGTATGTGGCAGAACAGATCTGAGGTATGGTATAGACAGCCTTGCCGGAGTCCTCAGATCCCTTGGCATGTCAAATAATGTTGACTTTGCATATGAATAGGGATAATATATAAAATATAAGTAATCGAATAAAAGGGGGGATTTCTTTTATGCCTTTTGAGAGGCAGATCTAATTAAAATCCATGAAGTGAAGTAAGTATATAGATATATTAAATAATAAAGTCATTTATTGTTTTATTTAGAATTTGGTTGAGTTGTATGAAGGTGACACTTAAAGGCAAAAGAATCGTTAAATGTATTGAGGTTGACGGAGGAGCATTAATGAGAGCTGGAATATTGACGTATATGTGGGTTCAGATGGGATTCCCTACGGGTGTGGTTGGGGTTCGTAGCCGGATGACTACATGAAATAAACAATCAAAGGACAGATATGACTTAAGATAAATGGAATGACACCTAGAGGCCATACCTCTGAACCCCACATAATTAAGTTAGCTATATAAGGATATAATAAGGATATAATAAGGATGAATGAAAGAGAAAATAAAATAATCACAGATAAAGATTATTCATCGGCACAGTACAGACAAATATTACGCATTAGTCAAATGACTATGGATAATGAATTAAGGCGTGAAGACAGTTTGTTAATACAGGCAAGTCATATGCAGACTGCATTCGCATTTACTACAGCAGCGATTTTTACAGTGCTGCCAGTATGCATAGAATATAAAGGGTCACTGCCGTATGTATTTTTTTATGTTTGGATCGCAATTATCATTTCATTTATGTTGGCTAGTCTTGTGTGTGCTTCTATGGCTCAATGGCGCTTTAAAACTAAAACATATGAATCTGTAGAAAATATAGAATCTGCTATTTTGGATGATCTGCAGTGGAAGAAGTATGTGCAAGATGCATATTGTGATGCACAGATAGTGAAAATGTTGCAAGACATATATGCTAAGAACAATGGAATAAATGAGAAAAGAGTAAAGTTTATAATTGCATCAATGGTGTGTTTTTCCTCAGCATTGATTAGTATTTTGCTATGTTTCGTTCATGCAACAGTTTTATTATGGTAATAAATGAAAGGAGAATTGTTATGTGTGAAAAGAATAAAGAATTAGAAGGTAGTAATCCGGCAAAGAAAGTAACTCCGACACCAATTCCCGTAAAGGATACTAGAAGTGATGGGAAAAAGTATAGATTTATTCTCGATAAAGAGAATCAGAGAGATGTTTGAAAAAAATAATATTGGGAGTCAGCTATGCTTGATGGCTAATAGAAATTGGACATGAAATTTTTGGAATTATGTAACATATAATATAAATGGCATATTAACGACATGGTACTACAGAATTTATTCTTTGGGCAATGCTCAGGAAAGGAGGTAGCACCACATGAGAGAAAAACTCAATGTCGTTCTTGATTGGTTTGAAATAGCAGCTACTATCATATCTATAGTAGTTCCTGCTACTCGCAAAGTGGCAGATTTATTAGAGCCTAACAAGGCAGAATAATTTCTGCAAATAGCCAGGGCATGCGGTCTATACTGTATGCCTTTTTTTGTATGTAGGAATAAAATCAAGGTTTTTGTTGAACATGCACTAAAAAGAATAGAGAGGTGTTATATGAAGATGTTATATGAATCTGCGATAGCAGATATGATAAGGTTATTAGATAAAACAGTAGATGATTTTTCCATGGCAAATGATATTTCTGGAGTAACTCCATTGTTTTGCATATCTAACAAACAGTTTCTTTTGATGAAAACAGTTGATTATTTTAGTAATTATCAAGTACTTAATGGGTGTCGTCAACTTTGCATTGATATGTGTGAACAGATGAAACTCCCAATAAAAATAATTGCAGGAGATGAAGATGTAGATTTTATCTTAGAAGTGGATGATAAATCGATAGGAGTTTTGCTTTCATTTAAACCCAATTTTATGCCAAATGTCTCTGATGAACTAATGTATGCCATTGAAAAATTGATGGTTGTTGTTTTACAAGACCCAGTGGATGGGCAAGTACAATTTTATAAACCTAATAGTTATAAATACCGAAATTATAAATATAAGGAGCATGTAGAGCAGATTGTAGTAAAACAATTTTTTGAAATGTTAGGTAGAGATGATTATGATGACTTTAAAGAATGTGTTGGACAATATAATTATAATGCAGAGCAAAAGTTGGGAATTACTGTATCTGCAATTCCAACAAAAAAGGCAGTAGAAAAGCATAGGGCAATGATACAGAAAGAATTGTTGAGCTATTTTTATAAAAAAGAGCTTCAAACAATTTTTGATGAGAAAGAGATTATGAATATGAAAGAAAGGTTTGAGAAGAATTATGTAGTTTTAATCAGTAATGCCAATTTTTCAAAAAGCCTTATTAGTTCTGAATGGTATTATACTTTACAGGTAAAAACGGATGCGGGAATTGAACAAACAGCTATTGTAGCAGGTTATTTAAAATCAATAGAACAATTGTTATTTTCTATTTTACTTGTACTAAGTGAGAATGAAAATAATAAATTTATGTTCTATGCTAACCAAGAAGGCAGGGAGAAAACAGGACAAAAAAATTACCATTAAACTATGCAAATCAGAAACTGGTTCTTACAATGGCAAAAAATATTTTAAAAGTGATAGAAGGAAACAAAAAATTTGTTTTACATAGAACAGAAATGACAGATAGAGTAATTGGATACTTGGAACAGTATGTTGAGAAAACAAGAAATGCGTATATGCATAAGGATAATTTGTATGACTGGAGTGACATACGAATTATTAGAACAAAGACATACGCTGCATATTTTATGATACTCGGAACGTTTTTTATTGATGTGGAAAAACTGTTGGATATAAATGATTAAAATATAATGCAATATTTTTATATCAGATCAACAAAGAAAGCGGCATATCATTAAGCTAAATATTTAATAATGTAAAATTCTAATTTCTTCTCTATACTGGAAAGAATGGAGTAAGTTATAGTTTGTGTGTTAAGAACAGTAAATATATTAGGCATTAGGTACCAGATGATACGGTTGCTCTTTTAGAAAAGGTAGGACATTTTGTAGGAGATTTCCATAAATGGGTCGGTACATATATTGATTGGTTCCTATGTTAGTGGACACGTGTTTTTCAATTTTGTGGTATTGACATTTTGTTTAGTATTTTATGCAGTTGTAACGAAAATATTTGAATTATGCTGGGGTGATATTGATAATTTGTATGTGTATATTGAGATTGCCGGAAGGGGGAGATACAAAATGATTATAAAATTTTCAATGGATCAAATAACAAATATAGATGTACTCTATACGTGGACACATGTTTTTTCAAATGAGGTTGCTTGTGATGTAACGGAAGAATATTATCATGGTGATACCTATTGTAAACAGATTGTTGCAGATACATTGACAGTGCTAAAGTGGGGAACTCAAACGTATCTTAGTCCATCAGAGCGCATTGCAAATGAGACCTTTGATATTTGTACAGATGAAGGAGCAAAATATCATATTGAATTTGGTATTAATACATATGGAAGAAAAGCTGCAAGATTAGAGTGTACCATTACTGCCCCGGAAACGGAAGGTTATGATCAGAAGCTTGAAGAATTAAAAATAGCATTAAAGAACAGGCTCATCCAGGACTGGAAAGTTTGTACCTGGTTAGTTGATATGCAATCAGCGTATCTCTGTAAAGAAGCATATGAAAGAGCATTTATTGTTGAGAATAATCTCCGTGCATTTGCCAGTAAGGTATTGATTCATTTTATGGGAATTGACTGGCTTAATAGTACCGGATTAGAAAAAGAGGCAGAGTCGGTAAAAAATTTGAAGCAGAAATTTATTAAACGTGTACCGGAATTTGAGAATATAAATGCGGACTTTCTTTCAATGACACTGGAAACATTGGAAAAAGTAATATTTGAAAGAAAAGTATATAACGATACGATTGTATTAGATAAAAGCCAGTATGCAAAAGTTTTGAAGATAGCAGAAAATGGCAAAAATGCCAATAATGTAGCAGAATTTATTAAGTCGAACCGTACAATAGAAAAGGACATATGGAATGACTTATTTGTGCCGTATATTGAAAATCCGGAGCAATTCAAGCAGGCGATACATAATTTTACAGAGGATAGAAATCATGTTGCACATAGCAAGGTTCTGTCTTGGAGTTCTTATCAGATCATATTGGGTGATTTTGATAAAATGGATGGTTTTATTCGTCAGGCAGATGCTGAATTTGAAAGCAAAGTAACATCAGATGAAGTATTGGAGACCTGGGATGCAATACAGGAAGAAGAACGGAATGAGAGGGAATATTTTCGTGAGCGTATAGTAAATGAAGCAGGTGTTGATATCCTTGATGCGGATGAGATAAAAAGTTGGTTCGATGAAGTTATTTATGGTTTATATAGTGAGATTTATCAACGGTATCATTTGGATGTATGCTATGAAATATCTGATTACCAGACTATAACGGATAATGGGATTTGTTTTACCATTGTATCTCCGGTATTAGAAGATAATTCACTTCGTGTAGATGTTACTGCTGAATATTCCATAGATGATGATTTGGGTGAAGATAGCACATGTGAGGTAGCGTGTAAAGATGGCGCAGGAAGGACGATTTGTTCAGGAAATATTTATTTTCATAATGGAAATGGATATGAAGGGGAGGAGTGTATTATGGAAGCCAGTGAGAATTCTGAATATGACTCTTCTGAGATGAATGATTTACGCGATAATTTATTTGGCTACATTGATGAAGAATTAAATCCATATCCGGAAAAATTAAACACCTATATTTATGAGAATAAAGGTCTTAATGATTGGACTGCAGATTTTGCATGTATCCAATGTGGAAAATTTGGTGTGTCTATTAATGAGGACTTTTTACCAGTAGGTCGGTGCTGTTATTGCGGCTGTGATAATGAACTTGAGAAATGCGATCGGTGTGGTGAACTGGTGAGTGCAGATGATATGGTTCACGGTTTTTGTCCATCTTGTTTAGCGTATATTGATAAAGAATAGATGAGTGGATTTTTATATAAAAAGTATCATCGATTTAGTGCGGATAGTTAAGCTATTAGGTGTCTTTACGAAGAATGTCGGGATATTCGATACGATTCATCTTGAGGTAATAAGAAATTTCAAGAAAATGGCTTTTTTTGAAATTGTTCGAGCAAAATCATCATGGAAATTTCAAGTTTTAAATTTGTCTTGATTGTTTCAATGTAAGTCGGGGCATTTTATGCCCACAAGAAGCGGGAATCCACATGGCATTACCGTTGGAATTTGGTTGATACATATAAAAAGTGTAAGCTGTTGTATTTACAGATAATGGAATCAGTTAATTATATGAAGATTTTTCAAGCAATTGGAGATGAATTGAGTTACAAGGATATTTTGCAATTAGATGGCGCATATTCAGTTGCACATATTAATTATGGAAAAGCACCGCTTTTTAATAATGTTGATGGGAGAAATATAGCAAAAAATTCAAGAAAGAATAGCCTATCATCAATGGGACATATTGATGATGTTCTTGGCAGTTTGGATGCCTTTAATGGAACAGAACAGGGATATAAGAAAGCGGATAGAATTGAATTATGGAAGTGTTATTGGTTGGAATATATAAATGCATTTGACCAGCTTACACATGTATTACCTAAGTCAGTGGTTACCGTTTATATAGGGAGACAAGCTATTGAATTGGGCTTTAAATATTTATTGGTACAAAAAAATGTAGTAGAAAAAGATTTGAAAACACATGATTTGAAAGAGTTAGCAGATTTGTTATGGTCAAAGTATTCGATTAATGAAGAATATATGAAGTATGTAACATCTTTTTGCGATTCTTATTGTAGTATGATCGAAGGTAATAATCCTGAATATTTTAGATATCCGGAGTATAATAAAAGCGCATATTTTGCAGGTAATCAGTTGGATATAAAATGGCTGTCATCTAATTTTGCATTGATAATATTGAAACTGTTGCATTTGGCTGGCTTAGATGATAGCTATGAATGATGATGAAGTGTTGGATGGAAAGGTATAGTATGACACAGAATTATGGAAATGGATAATCAATTTTGGTGAAATTTAGAGTTTTGTGTTAAAAAGAAATATTTTTTGAGGGAGAAAAGAGATGAATGAGATAATTACATGTGTAATCAGAATGAAGGATTTCTGTCTTTTGTTCTTCATATAGTGACAATTGTTATTAGTATAATTGCAATTACAACTTCGTTTAAGGTTGTAAAGCTGCCATATAGAATTAAACTGAAAGTTATGCCTGTGGCATACAAATCCCTTGATGGAGTAATGGTTGATTTGGTGATTTATAACCAGGGCAAAATCGAGACTGGTATTGACCATATTTCTATAGCGGATAATAAAAAAGAAGAAAATATGATTGATCTGAATAATAAGATTGTTATAACGATTCATGATTCGTATGGTAATGAATATGTATTCAAAAATGGCTTCCCGGTGGGGTAGGGATATTGTAGAAGATTATGTGAAAGGACGATGTAAAATGAGAACTTTTGATGATATGCTTTCTAAACAGTTGCAGGATGAAGAATTTAGAAAAGAATATGAAACGATTCAGCCAGAACTGGATGTTATAAGAGCAATCGTAGATGCAAGAACTTCACAGAATATGACGCTAGATATCACATGCTATATTTGATAAAAATGATTTTAATTAAATTGGTTTGAAGCATCATCGGATAAAAATGATGGCTGCTTATGGATATATATTTTTATAGAATAGATATAGTGTATATTTTATGGCCCATAGCATAAAATTATAATAGAAAGTTTTATTGACTTTCATCTTTGGGCTTGCTAGAATGTAGGTACAAAGAAAGTTTACCACTGACCGATATGTGGTATATAAATGGTCGGGTTGAAAGTTTAGTCCTTCACCGTAAGGTGAGGGACTTTTTCTATATGATGAGGTAACTGGAATTTATTGGATGATACCATTATCAAGTCGTGTTGATAAATACAGGCGAATTATGGAGAAGAAAATAAATATGGGAAAGCCATGTGATATTATTCACATTGTAAAACTGGATGATGGTCGAGAAAGTGCATTTTTAATACAGGATATGTTTCCGATAACTGAGAAATACATAGAGCGGGAGTACACGATAGGTGGTAATCACCTCCTGCTTACCAGTGAACATACTGTTAACGAAATTGAACAGAAAGCAAGAAAAGTCATGGGGATGTTAAAAAGAGGTGTGAAATTCACACCTACACAGCCGGACATTATGGCTATATTAAAAAAATTAAGGGAAATGCAGTAGGTATAAATGATTTGAATTATAGAATATAGATGTTATTTGGATAGACGGAATATTAGAAAATAAAACTAGGCGGGAATGGGTAGAACCTTCAATATTGAAGGTTCTACCCATTCCCATTTTTAGTTGATATAATGGAACATAGTTATTATGTCGAAGTGTTTGGATCTTGTGACTTGACATTCAGATGCAGAAAATAATAGAAATTTTCTTTTTTAATTACATTGTAAATCATGAAAAAAATATAGTATATTGAAGTTGATAAATAAAGTTTATCTTCATACATAAAATATAAATAAAAGATGGATATGGAAAGATGATCTTTACGAATGATTGGGAGAGTAGGATACATTATTATGAAAGATAAAAGAAAACCACAGATAAGAAAAAATGTATATTTATTTGAATTGGATTCTGTTCGAAAAACAGATGAGGAGATTGAGGTTGCACAGAATGCGTTATTAGACGAGATTGTTTTAAACGGAAATGTAGTCGTTATGACATACAACCAGTTGGTTGATTCGCGCGGCTTTTTCAGTCTGCTTTGTAATGAGAAATATGAAGAGAAACTGATCCGGTTATTTGAAATGGGTGCGATCCGTATTTCACGGTTCGGAGATGTTCGTACCGTTTCCCAGTATTTGTTGAATTCGGTTGATGCAGATAAGGAATTTATATATTCGGCAATTCCGATTAAATACAGCCAGAAACGTTTGCTTGCCTTGATGAAACGTTGTTTGACATACTCTGATCTTTCAGAATTGAATGAATATACAAAAGATAATTTGGATGACCGGGAAAAAGATAAGCTGGAAGATTTATTTGTGGAAGTAATAAATGGGGAGGAACAGCCTGTTGATTATCTGTCCGAGAAGGATCGTGATTATCGTTTAAGAAAATACCAGGATATTTTAAAGAATCTGAGAGGTTTACTGTCAACGGTATTGCGAATCAGTATGCTGCCTGATATTTATTTGGATCCCAGAAATGAATCGGAATATAAAAATCTGAAATTTGTAAATTTCATGGCTGCTGTTTTAGCTTTTTATGACCTTCCGGATGATAAAATGATAAATGTAGATGCGGAAGCCTTTCGGCGTTCACTTGGAATATTGGGAGAATTGGAAGCCTGGAAAAATAAAAATAATAATCGTTCAGTATATATTCGTGAAATTAAAAAAGCATGGCAGGCTGTACCTAAAAGTAGTGCAGATGAACTTTCATATCAGTATGCAGAGGTTATAGTTGATCTTTGTTATAATTATGCATGTGAGAATAGTATTTGCAATATTTCTAAGCATTATAATGTGGATGAACTTTGGCGGAAATCAGGGGACAAGTCAAGCTTCTGTGTGGATTTCTTTGGCAGATTTGCTAAAACTTGGAGGAATGGAGCAGGAGCGAAGGACCGTTTCTTAACGGATGAGACAAATAAGTTTGAGTCGTTTGCTGACAAGAATGATCAATTATATAAGCAGTTAGACCGTGTAGTCCGTCTTGTAGAATATATTGATTATTCACAGGCTGGGCGAGCAGATGAAACGAATGACCAGGTTGTTTATCGTTATGAATATAAGGATGAGGAACAACGCAGGCAGAATAAGAGAAATATAATAGGGAAAATTGCACATGGGTTTGGAATGGCTGCGCTTTGCATTATTGTGGCATGTGGCATTGAGCTGGTATTTAATAAATTACAAAGTATGATGGAAGGGATTATTTCCTTTAATACAGCACTGCTCAGTGTGATTGAGACAATTGTCTGGTTGTTTGTAACAGAGATGCTTTCAACGATAATTTCTTTGAAATTTCCAAGGCTCTTACCATTATCAGATGCTTTGGCAAAGATCAGAGAGTCAGTTGTAGATGGATGGCGGATCTGCCGGCGTAAATTTACAGCCTATTCTTGTTCGAACAAGGTGCAGACGGAACAGACAGAACCATATAATATAGGAAAAACGATTCCCTATATTTGTCCGGCAGAATTGAAGAAATATCGGGCATTACGCAAATCAGAACCAGAACCTAAAAAGTATTTTGCTGAATCTTCCATTTATCCTATTGCGAATGTGGAAGATAGTGATCTGACCGCACAATTGATCCGGCAGGAAGAATTATTTCACCGGAAGTATGGATTGGTATATCAGAGCAAATACAATACTATGATCGTAGATCCAATTGAGGGTGAAAATGGCATTTTCCCATATGAGCGTGTACTACCAACAGGTAAAAATGGTGTTGTGATCATTGCGAGATATAAAGGAACATTTGTGTTGTTAAAGCAGTATCGGCATGCGATTCGACGTATGCAATATGCTTTCCCAAGGGGATTTGCAGAGGAGGATGACAAGACTCCTGCTGACAATGCGATTCGTGAGTTACAGGAGGAAATCCATGCTGTCATCACGAAATCACCGGTATTTCTTGGACGGATTGTTGCTGACAGCGGATTGACTGGCGGATGTGCATATGTGTACAGTGTCGATATAGATTCATTGGAATTGGTCGAGGATCATGAAGGCATAGTAGCCATTGAACAGCTCAGTGACCGTGAGTTGACATCCTGGATAAATGAAGGGAAGATTGATGATGGTTTCACGCTTGGAGCTTATGCATTGTATAAATGTGAGGCTTCAGAAACAGAAAACAAACATAGTTGATTTTAAAGTTTTACTGAGAATAACTGAAAGTCATACATAAAATATATACATGATGGGATAGACATATGAGAATCAGAACAATAATAGTGACCGGGATGCTGTTTATAAGGTATTTGAAGAGGAACATCCGGATGTGGTTGTGAATTTTGCTACGGAGTCACATGTGGATCGTTCTATTGAGTCGCCGGAAACTTTTCTTGATACCAATATAAAAGGAACAGCGGTTTTGATGGATGCGTGTATTAAGTATCAAGTGGGACGGTTTCATCAGATCAGCACGGATGAAGTATACGGAGATTTGCCGCTTGACAGACCAGAGCTGTTATTTACGGAAGAAACGCCATTATGTACTAGTTCGTCATATAGCAGCTCAAAGGCCGCTGCGGATTTTCCAACTACGTTAAGGAGGTTGTCTATGGATACACGATTAGTTGCAAGAGAAAAACAATTAGAAAGCTGGGCTTTGATTATCCAAGAATGCAAGAATGGCGGTTTGAAGACCAAGGACTGGCTGGCTCAGAGAGCCCCGGAATAATCACGCTATAATAAAAATGATTGAAAGTGGATTGAATCAAGCGGTTATTATGGATTTGACAGGACAGGGCATAGATGTGTTTAGTGACTGCCAAAATATCGTTGACAATAGAAATGGATTTAGTCGTAATAGATATATAAATCATATGATACGTGGCATTGATACATATGATGATATGTAAACAAATATATAAGTGTTAGACATATATTGTTTAAAAATAGATTGTAATAATAAGATGAATTTATTTTGTCTGCTTTGCGTAGTACATTGATCTCTGAATCTGAAAAAGAAACAAAAGTAAGGTCAGAACAAGATTAGGAAGACTGACTGATGATTTGTAAAATCTCTAAATAATAAATAACGGCTAGAACTATATGATAAATGCCAGCCGGCTCCATTTTGGAGCTGCCTGGCATAAGTTAGTTATATGGGCATGCGTTATAACTATGGGAAGATAATGCTTTTGCATGAATGCTGCTTTATTTATTGAGGGCGGAAAGCTTTGCTTTCAAGGCTGCGATTTCAGCATCCTTTTTGGATAGAGCAGCATCCTTCTCGGATATCACAGAGTCTTTTTCGGACAGGGCAGCATCCTTCTCAGAGAGAGCAGCTACCGCTTTATCCCGTTCCTTCTGTAGTTCATCAATCATATAGTGAACCGTATTCTCATCTAACATTCGAAGTGCTTCTGAAAACATGGTGATTACCTCCTCCGGATCATACATATATTCGGACATATCCTTGCAGATAGCTTCCATCCATGGATAGTCAGATACCAGTGCAGCAAGGTCGTCGACCGACTGTGCAGTCAGCAGAGACAACCAAGCGTTTAACTCATTGATATCTTTAGCATACTTACTTTCTTTAAATACGTCAAGGGCGACTACATAGAATTCTTGCAAAAGCTTCAACTCGATTCCGGTATCAAAAACGATTCTGCCATGGTGCAGGTAGATATCGGATAATGCATCAGTCAGACACGCATCCGGACTTTTTTCATATATCACGATCGTGTAAACCGTTTTCAGATCTTTGTAGGTGAAAGAACTGCCTTTCGAGCTTTTCACTCTTGTATACTGGCGGAGCATGAGATCGGAGGAGTAGCAGGACATACGCTCTCCCGGGAAGGTATATGGAATCTTCTGGATCTCGACATTTGCGATCGAGCCATCTTCTAACTGGACAAGGATATCCAGAAGCAGGAGTGAGGTGGACGGCTAGCATGCTGTCTTCATTTGACAGGATACACTGAACCGTTACTCTTGTGCCGATGATACTGCTGATCAGACTGGATAACCGTTCCGGATAGATATCCGGATTGAATAGCTTCTTGAAAAACGGATCATAGGTTAAAGGCAGAGTTTTCGTACCCTCCATAAATTCAAGAAAGCGGTTCTTCCGTTCCTGCGTCATGTTCTGATAAGCAAAGTAACTTTGCGGATGCTTCCGGAGCTCAGTAAGACATTCCTTTTCCGTGCGGGTAGGAAAGAGCTGGCGCCTGTTTTGTCGACAGGAAAAGCATAGCAGAAAAAGGGTGAAAAAACCCTTTGATGTAATAAACAGCATGTCTGGGTGTAACTTTTGGTAATTTAACTCCGATTTTATGCGATAAGTTGACTTGGAATATGATTAGGATTAATATAAAATCATCGAACATGGGCAGATTTGAGACCATAGATAGGATAGATAAGAGATAAACACCATGACAATTATCGTAACCGGAGGAGCCGGATTTATTGGAAGCAATTTTATATTTTATATGCTGGACAGTTATCCGGAGGATCGTATCGTATGTATGGACAAGCTTACATATGCGGGAAATTTATCTACACTAGCTTCGGCGATGGATAATCCGCATTTCCGTTTTTGTAAGATTGATATCTGCGACAGAGAGGCAGTCTATAGGCTATTTGAAGAAGAACATCCGGATATGGTAGTGAACTTCGCAGCCGAAAGTCATGTAGACCGTTCCATCGAGAATCCGGAGATTTTCTTAGATACGAATGTCAAAGGAACGGCGGTGCTGATGGATGCCTGCCGTAAATATGGTATTGCAAGGTATCACCAGGTAAGTACAGATGAAGTATATGGAGATCTTCCGTTGAACAGACCGGATTTATTTTTTACAGAGGAGACTCCGATTCGTACGAGTTCGCCGTACAGCAGTTCAAAAGCATCTGCTGATTTGTTAGTGCTTGCATATTATAGGACATACGGACTTCCTGTTACGATCAGCCGTTGTTCGAATAATTATGGACCATATCAATTTCCAGAGAAGCTGATTCCATTTATGATTATTAATGCATTATCAGACAAGCCTTTACCTGTTTATGGGGAGGGTGTGAATGTACGTGACTGGCTGTATGTAAAGGATCACTGCCGGGCAATTGATCTGATCATTCATAAGGGTCGCGTTGGAGAAGTTTATAATGTTGGCGGACATAATGAAATGAAGAATATTGACATTGTAAAGCTTATTTGCAAGGAACTAGGCAAGCCGGAAAGTCTGATCACGCATGTAACAGACCGCAAAGGTCATGACTTGCGTTATGCTATTGATCCAACAAAGATACATAATGAATTAGGCTGGTTGCCGGAAACAAAGTTTGAGGATGGGATAAAGGAGACAATCCGTTGGTATTTAGATAATAGGAAATGGTGGGAGATGATTATTTCCAGATAGGATGAATAAGTATTTGTGCAAGTTGAGATGAGCTGAAGCTTTTGAGAAAAAATAACTACACGAAGAATAGTAATTGCAGAAAGAGAGGGTATTATGAGAAAAAAAGGGAGAAGCAGGATTGCGGTATTATTAGGAATAGGGGCTATTTGCGGCATGTTAGGTACAACAGGCAGGTATGTATATGCAGAAAATATGACAACTGCTACTGCAGCTATTGAAGAAAGCACAGGGGATATTACGCCTGCAACGGGATATGAGGTGTCGGAAAATGCAGGACCGGAATTATATACAAGTGATGAGGAACCTGCATTGCAGAGTACATCAAATGATACTTCACAAAGTGGAACCTGGGAGAATATAACATGGACGCTTTCTGGCACAACACTTACGATATCAGGAAAAGGAGATATGCCGGACGCCAGTTCTTCTGATAAGGCACCGTGGTATACTTTAGATGTTGAAAAGGTTGTAATAAAAAGTGGTATTACAAAAATCGGAAGCCAGAATTTTGTGGAAATGTATGATATTACAGATGTAACCTATCCGAATACTCTGAAAGAGATTGGAGAGGCTGCATTTTATGGATGTACGAAACTGCAAGAGGTGGTTTTGCCATCTTCTGTGAAGACGATTCGATCTGGAGCATATTGTGACTGTAAAGCTGTTACCCGGATTGAGATACCGGGGGTAACGGATTTAGGAAGCTATGCATTTCAAAATAACTGTCCGACAACATTTACAATACCTGCAGGTGTAACCTCTATATCGCCGCTCGTATTTTTTGGAAATACAACGATAGAGAGTTATACGGTTGCAGCAGGTAACACAGCCTATGTTGCACGGAATGGAGTTGTATATTCCAAGGATCAGTCCGAATTAGTGATGTATCCGTTTAATGGAGGAACAGGCTCATTTACGATACCTTCGAATGTGAAGGAGATCGGAGATTATGCATTTTATAATAATGTCAGCTTGAACACGGTAAACTTTTCCAATGTAACAACATTAGGAGAAGGTGCATTTTATATGTCCGGCTTATCCGGAACCTTGACACTTTCGGATAAGATCAGTGAAGCAGGTAATTTTGCATTTCAGGGCTGTACCAAGATAACAACAGTAAAGTTTGGCAAAGGCATGAAAGAAAGCGCTTATTCAATGTTTGAAAAATGTACAGGGATTACTTCCATTGATTTTGGTGGCCTGACATCACTTGGTATGCGGACATTTTTAGGTTGTAACAGTCTGGTCGAGGTGACAGTTCCGGCAACGATAAAAAGCTGGGACGGATCGGTCTTTAACAGTTGCCAGAAGCTTGTAACATTTCGTGGTATGGGACTGGAATATGTGACATATGCTGATTTTGCACAATGCTATGCATTAACAGATGTATATCTTCCAAAAGTAAAAGAGATATATCGTCAGGCATTTGCAAATTGTCCATCCCTGAAACAGATAACGCTGCCTGCATCTACGCAGTTTGTAGATGAAAATGCATTTGCAAAGGATGTTGTGATCACCTGCAACAATAATCAACTGGTGCGGTTTGGTTACAATGGATTCCGTTATGCAGAAACAATTCAGATTAAAGGAAAAAGAGATTATACGAAGGCATTTGAGGTATTAGACAAGGTAAATGCAGAACGTGCAAAGAATGGTCTTGATGCATTGACGATGGATACCGGATTGTTAGAAACGGCTATGATTCGTGCCGGTGAGCAGGCAGTATTGTTTTCACATACCAGGCCGGATGGTGCAAGCTGCTTTTCAGCAAATAAGAATATGAATGCAGAAAATGTTGCAATCAATCAGTCTTCTGCAACAGCAGTCATGAATGACTGGATGAATTCATCGGGACACAAGGAGAATATTTTAAGTAAAAAAGCAACTACGATAGGAGTTGGCTGCTTTTATATAAATGGTATTTATACCTGGGTACAGTGCTTTGGTTCAAATACAGATGCTCAGACGGCAGAGAAGCAGGCAGACCGTACCATAACACAGAATATCAATATTCCGAAAAAGAAATTTACAGAAGCAATTACGACGGACGGTATTGTTTGGGGTGATGGTGAGACATATTCTTATAAATTTGTTATACAGATGGACAAGGATACTTATACTGCAGGCAAGAGCGTAAATGCGAAGGTCGTTCTGGTAAATCCCGGTTTTAGCATGTATTGTCCATTTACAAGCGGGAATATCACATGGAGCTCAGATAAGAAGAGTGTAGCAACGGTAGATAAAAATGGAAAGATTACATTTGTGGGCGGTGGTAAAGTAACTATCACAGCAAAAACAAAATATCATGAAACGTCACTTACCTTGACGGTGCAGAGTAAGTCACAGGTTACAAAGACCACACCAACATTGACACTGAAGAATAAGACAGTTACCTATACTGGAAAGGGAAAAAAGATAGGTGCTGCAAGCGTAAAAGGCGCGGCAGGGAAGATTACCTATAAATATTATTCAGATTCGAAGTGTACGAAGCGGTTATCTACATATCCTTCCAAGGTTGGAACCTATTATGTAATTGCAAGTGCAAAAGCAACAGCAACCAGCAATTCAGCGAAATCCAATGTAGCGAAATTAATGATTAAAAAGTCGAATCCAATGAAGGTAAAGGTGGCTTCAAAAACCTACAAAGCAAAAAAATCAACCGGAAAGCTTAACAAAAAGCATTCCTTTATAATCGGGGTAAAGAATGCAAAGGGTAAGGTGACATATTCCAGATCAAAGGCTTCGAAAGCATATATTACTGTTAGCAAAAAAGGAAAGGTAACAGTAAGGAAAGGAACGCCAAAGGGAACCTATACAATTACGGTAAAGGCAAAAGGAACTTCAAAATATAGAGGAAAATCGAAGAAGATAACGATTAAGGTTTCCTGAGCAATATTAGATACATATGAAAAATAAAAGATCATTTCTGTATGTGATGCTGACGATTGCATTTCCCATCGCATTACAGAATTTATTAACTACAACAGCCAGTATGGTCGATACGATCATGATCGGAAGGCTAGGAGAGTCGTGCGTGGCAGCAGTTGGTATCTGTTCCCAGATCAGTTCCCTGTTCTTCAGCTGCTACTGGGGATTTGCCAGTGCGTCGATCCTGTTCTTCTCCCAGTACTGGGGAGCAGATGATGAAAAGGGAATTAATCGTACATTCGGTATCACTTTCATCTGCATGGCAATCGTGGGCTTTGCATTTGCAGCCCTGTGTATCATCAGACCGGAATTCTTATTGGGGGTATATACAGATAAAGAAGTATTTATCCGAATCGGAAAGCCGTATATGCGGATTGTCGGATGGGCATATCCGCTTCAGGTATTTGCTGTACTTATCAGCTTCCTGCTCCGTTCGACAGAGCGGGTGAAAGCGCCGCTTATCTGTTCCGTCGTAGGACTGGTAGTGAACTTCTGCTTGAACTTCGTGTTGATATATGGTAAATTCGGCGCACCGAAAATGGGGGCTGCCGGTGCGGCAGTCGGAACACTTGCATCTGCAATCATCAATTTATTACTGCTGTTTATCTATCTGATGCGTTCGGAATGTAAGGTGCGGATCCGTCTGAGTCAGATGTTCTTATTCCATGGCGGATTTATCAGGGTGTATCTGGCAAATGCATTTCCAATCCTCTGTAACGAATTGTTTTATGGAGTTGGACAAATGCTGATCAATATCGTGATCGGACACCAGAATGAATCTGCGATCGCCGCCATGGCAGCGTTCCGTGTATGCGAGGGCTTTGTCTATGCATTTTTTGGCGGCTTATCAAATGCAACCAGCGTTGTGATCGGACAGTCTGTCGGTGCCGGTGACCATAAGGGGGCATATCGGTTTATGAAGCGGTCGGCATTGTTTTGCCCGGCAGTTACTTTCGGGATCGTGTTGATCTGTGCGTTATTACATGAACCATTGTTTGGCTTATTTGGATTGGGTGATCAGGCACTTCGGTATGGCATGTATATGTTATACATTTACTTGTTCTTCGGTGCGGTTCGAACCTGTAACTATATTATGAATGAGGGATACCGGGCAGCAGGCGAGACGAGAGTCGGAACCTATGTGGAGATTGGCGGTTTATTCTTAGTCAGCGTTCCGGCGACATGGATCGCAGGCATGGTCTTACATCTGCCTTTCCTTGCTGTATTTTCATTTGTATATACGGATGAGCTGGTGCGCCTGGCAATCGAGCTTGTCTATACCAGATCAGGCAAATGGGTGAAGCCGGTTACAGAAGCCGGAAGAAAGACTTTGCCGGAGTTCAAAGATTGGTTAAAGAACCGTAACAATCGTAAATGAAATGCAACATCTATAAAGAATAATTAAGCTGACAAAATCAGATAACGGACATATACTTTGTATATTCGAAAAACAGCCGAAGAAAAGCGTTGTGATGAGATTCACAATAAGAATTCCGGAAATGTATTTACAGATGAATGCAGGAGGATTGTAAGGTATGAGAAAGAATAGAACCAAGTCGGGAAAGATTATGACGGTAGCACTTGCAGCAACATTTGCAGTTAGTTTGCTGGCAGGATGCAATGGCGCAGACTCAGAGTCAACAGAAAAGAACAAAGGAACAACCGAGGTATCAACCGAAGCAACGACAGAGAAGACGGAAGCACAGGCAACAGAGGCAGCCAGTACAGAAGCCGGGATGGAAGCGCAGACAACAGAGGCAGCCAGCACAGAAGCTAAGACTGAGACACAGACCACTGAAGCGGCTTCTTCCGAAGAAGATGCCGGTGCTACAGAGGAAGGTACTTCTACAGCAGAATTACAGGAAGAAGCTGTATCCGCTCTGCCGGGTACATATCCGATAGACATGATCTTTAGCAGTGGAGCCGGTGGATGGAGTACAACATTAACATTATCACAGGATGGATCATTTACAGGAGCATTTTCTGATTCCGAAATGGGAGAACGAGATGAGAATGAATACCCAAATGGGACCGTATATGTTTGTAATTTCAGCGGACAGTTCAAAGATATCAAGAAGGTAAACGATTATACATATTCGATGACTCTGGATAGCGTGAAAGTAGCAGAAGATGAGGAAAAAATCGAAGATGGTATCCGTTATAAAGCGGGTGAACCATCCGGCATGGACAGTGGAACGGAGATCTATTTCTACACTCCGGATGCACCTGTCTCAGAATTGCCGGAAGCATTCCTTTCCTGGTGGCAGGAAAGTGCTGATGGATCAGCAACACTTGACTGTTATGCAATCTATAATAAATCCGCGGATTCCGGATTTTTTGAGTACGCAAAGTAAGTACTGCAAATGAAGAGATCATTAAGAAGATGAAAGAGAAAATATAATACAATGAAAAAGACTTTGCCTGAAACAGCAGGCTCTTTGGGGATATAAAGAGAGCAGCTGTTTTGGACAAAGTCTTTTTTATGGTTCAGGATAAACGAGGCGAAGTAAATGGGAAGCAATACATATAAGGATCTTCAGAACTCACATCCGTGTTTTGGAGGACAGAAAAATAATGCCGGGCGGATTCATATGCCGGTGAGTCCGGGATAAAACATCGGATGCCGTTTTTGTGAGCGGACGATCAATGATGTGGAGGAGCGACCGGGCGTAACATCAAAGGTGATCATACAGAAGCAGGCTGTTGTGGTGGACATGGTGGCCATGGTGGCTGTGGATGTGGAACACCGGATGGATTGCCATAAAAAATAAATTTTTACTTGATAAAACCTATAGAAATAGTATACTATAATGTAAAATGATAATTTATCATGTTTGCAGAAAAAGTAGATGAGATTCAGATGATGTATAGATGTATGGAATCATTTGAATCAGATAACAACGACAGGGAGGTCAAGATGAAGATATCAACAAAAGGAAGATATGCGATAAAACTGATGTTGGATCTGGCCACCTATTATAATGGTGAGCCGGTTAAGATAAAGGATATTGCAAGAAGACAGCATATTTCAGACAAATATCTGGAGCAGATCGTTGCAATATTAAATAAGGCATCACTGGTAAAAAGTATCCGTGGAGCGCGTGGAGGATACATGTTATATGCTTCACCGGAGAATTATACGGTGCGGCAGATCTTAGAAACAGTAGAAGGAAGTCTGGCACCTGCAGACTGTGTCGGCGATAACGCAGCTTACTGCGAAAACAGAAGTATGTGTGTCAGCGTACTGATCTGGGAGAAACTTGATCAGGCAATACAGGATGTACTTGAGGGAATCACCTTAGCCGATCTCGTTGACTGGCAAAACAACCTGATGGTAGACCAGTACGTTATTTAATATATGATAGACATTTGCGACATGAAGAAAAGGAGATCACATTGATTCTTGGCAGCAGCAATGATCGCGAAGTGGCCTTGACAAAGGACTGTCAGTTCATCCTGACCTCCTTCCCGATGAATGAACGGCTGGTATTTAACCGGACATATGCGGGATATCGGGGAAGCCTGACCTTTACCGAAGATTTATACGATAATCTGTAAAAGCAGATACCACATTTCACTCTGAAAAATTCAGAAAGAAATGTGGTATTTTTTTGTTCTAATTTTCATTTGTCATGCATACATTATAACTATCAGAAGTGTGTAACAGCCTACTTTAGGTATCAGATCATATCAGAAAAGCAGATGCTTTTCGAGTATTGGCAGATGATGGAACTGACAGGTGAAAATGGTTACAGATGGCATATGCATGAGGTGGATCAGTTTGGAAAAAAGCAGAGAGAATGAAATATTGAAGATATTATCCGTAGCGTTAAGGAGAATATTTTCGAGTGAGATATATGATTATAACAAGCTTCAGGAGATAAGGCTTAGGATGAATGAACCCTTGATCGTGATCTATGATAATCGGGAATATTTTGTGACGGAGAAGGGAAAGCGAACCACAGAATGTAAGAAAGCATATATGGTAGCACCTGCCGATATAAGGGAAACGCTGGAATATATCAGTAACTATTCACTCTATGCATATGAGGATGAGATCCGGCAGGGATTTATAACGATTCAAGGGGGACATCGTGTAGGGCTTGCAGGAAAAGTCATTCTGGAATCTGGAATGATCAAGAGTGTCAGACATATATCATTTATCAATATCCGTTTGTCACATCAGGTTAAGGGATGCTGTAAGAAGGTTCTTCCGTACATAATAAATGGAAATGAGACATTTCATACACTGATCATTTCCCCACCACGATGTGGCAAAACCACACTTCTTAGAGATATGATCCGGATGTTGTCGGATGGATTTCCAGGATTCAAAGGAAATACTATCGGTGTCGTAGATGAACGATCTGAGATCGGAGCCTGTTATAAAGGCGTACCACAAAATGATATCGGCATACGGACGGATATTCTTGACTGTTGTCCAAAATCATATGGAATGCTGATGCTGATCCGTTCGATGTCACCGCAGATCATAGCGGTGGATGAGATTGGCAGCCGGGATGATATCGATGCGATCTACAGCGTGATCAACTGCGGCTGTAAGCTGATCGCAACCGTACATGGCAATTCCATTGATGATATCAGAAATCGTCCGGGACTTCGGAAGCTGGTCGATGAGAGGATATTTGAACGATATATCGTGCTGAGCAATCGCAAACGGACAGGAGAGATCCGGACGATATTTGACGATCGGGGAAGTGTTCTCTTTATGGCAGAGGATGAACGCCTGACATCGGCATATGAAAATGAAGCGGCTGTAGCAGAACTGTCATAAGTGCAGGGAGGCGTACATATGTTATATATAAAGATTCTTGGAATGCTTCTGGTGGTCGCAGCTTCCTATGGGATAGGAAAGACGATAGGAGTTTATCAAAACCGGCGAGTGGAAGATATCTACGAGCTTCTGATATTTGTCCGGATGGCAAATGGGCATCTGGCATACAGTGCATCGGAGATCACCGAGATCATTCGGGAAGGATCGGATAAAGCAGGGGGAAGGATCGGAGACTGGCTTGCCGGGCTGGCTTTGCAGTTCCGGACGGAAGAATATGCTTCTTCTTTTGAGCAGATCTGGACAGGCAGTATCGGAAGTCTGATGGAACACAGCTATCTGACGGACGCACAGATCGGTGCGGTAAAAGAGCTTGGAAAATGGCTGTGTTATATGGATGTCGATATGCAGATCAGGAATCTGAAGCTGTGGGAACAGAACATGCAGGCAGAGTATGAGGAACAAAAGGACAGGGCACGCAGGATAAATAAAGTATCCAGATCACTTGGATTACTCGGAGGGATCTTTTTGATAATACTGATAGGGTAAGGGTGGCAGGAGCTTATGACGATACAGTTATTATTGAAGATAGGTGCGGTAGGAATCCTTGTAGCACTGTTGAATCAGATATTAAAGCATTCGGGGAAGGACGAGCTGGCATTCCTGCTGAATCTGGCAGGACTGATTCTTGTACTTTCTTGGATCATTCCATATATCGTAGAATTCTTTAATGACATTATGAAGCTTGTAAATATCGGTGGATAGGGGAGAAAAGGCATGAGTCTTGTTACGGTATGTATGGCATCGGTTCTGGTCGTTTTAGTAGCGATAAAACTAAAGAAAATGAATGCAGAATACAGCACGCTCTTAAGTATTGGAGCGTGTTTATTTATTGTCAGCTTTATCATAGGAAGACTTGGAAATGTACTGGATTCCATCGACCGCATTACCGGATACATCAATATCAATATGGAGTATATATCGATCCTGCTTAAGATGCTTGGCATTTCCTATATCTGTGAATTTGCGACAAATATCTGTAAGGACGCAGGCTATGGTGCGATTGCTTCGCATATTGAGCTTGCCGGACGGGTGACAATGGTGGTGATGAGTCTGCCAATCCTGTTCCATGTGATCGATATGGTTGTTCGTCTGATGGGGTAGAACTATGAGAGGACAAAAAGCGAAAATGATTATAGCAGGCGTAATGGCGTTCACGATCCTATTATCTGTGGTGTGTTTTGGCGGGCAGACCAGCAGGGCAGCTACCTTAGATGTCGATGAGACGGATCTGGGACTTGATGAAAACGCTTTTGACGAGATGGACATGCTGACAGAAGAACAGGCAGGACTCTCTTTTCGGGAGGTCGTATCCTATATCCGAAACGGAGACCTTCAGGGGCTTCTTGACTACAGTCTGGAAACAATACAGCAGACACTTACAGGGGAGATAAAAAGCAATAACCGCCTGCTCCTTCAGCTTCTTGCCGTTGTCATTCTTGGTTCGGTATTCACGAATCTGTCCGGAAAGTTTGGAAAGATGGTAGGTGGAAACGGCTTCTTTGTCACCTATCTGATGGTGGTATCCATCCTGCTCGGAATGTTTGCGATCGTTTCCGATATAGCGGTGTCGGCAGTCTTGGATCTTACGGATCTGATGATCACCTTTATACCTGCTTATACGTTGGCTGTCTCCTATACAAATGGTGCAGGCACGGCGGAATTTACCTATCAGATCACGGTGCTGATCATTTTTCTGTGCGAGAAGGTGATCATTCAGATCGTATTTCCGCTTGCCAAATGCAGTGGGGTGGTCGGACTGGTGAATAAGTTAAATGCCGAGGATCATTTTTCAAGGACAGTTACGTTGTTGAGGAATATTGCAGGATGGATCCTGAAAACCATGTTTGCAGTTGTAACCGGAATGAATGTGATAAAGGGTGTGATCGTTCCCTCTGTGGACAAGTTGGAACGAAATGCCGTCTTAAAAGCGTTCGGGATGCTGCCGGGGGGAAATACGGTTAAGAATGTCTCGGATATCCTGCTCGGTTCGGGTATGGTTTTGAAAAATGCTATCGGAATTGCGGGCGCGGTCGTCGTATTGCTGGCAGTGCTTCTGCCGGTTACCAAGATCGCGGTGATCTATCTGACTCTCCGTATCGTATCCGCATTTGTGCAGCCCTTGGGAGATAAAAGGTTTTCCGACGGCATTAACATTATGGCACAGACCATCGGTTTGATGCTGCGTGGCATCTGGTGTGCTTCCTTTTTATTTATCATCTCCCTCACACTTATGACGTTGCTTGCGAGGTGAAAAGCTGGTTGTCCATCCGGGTACATGCATAACCGTTTTTCAGAAATTGGTGGAAAGGAGTGCTGGATGTTGTTAGCTTGGATCAAAAATATCGTCCTTTTTATATTATTCTCCTCGCTGGTATTTTTCTTGCTTCCGGATGAGAAATACAGAAAATATATGCAGACGGCGGTTGGTTTTGTACTGGCGATCATTGTCCTGACACCTGTATTAAGTGCGGGAGGCTTGAACGACATTCTAAGCTTTGATTATTACTATGAATCTATTGCAGGCGCACCGGGAAATGGCGATGTTACATATTATACAGATGTCATGGAGACTATGATCGAAGATCATTTGCGTGATACATTTCAATTGGGCAATAAGGTAACGATTACCTTTGATGGGAACTATACGATCACAGCGGTTGAGGTTGATGTTGTCTCTACAACATCAGACAGTGTAGCAGATACAACCGTGGATGTAGCAAAACTCCGTCAGGAGATCGCAAAAGAGTATAAGATCAGTGAGGACAGGATAGAAATATTTGTAAATGGATATCAGACAAAATAACATGTACTAAAAGCGGACATGTTACATATAATGGAGTGAGAGAGCATGGAAGGAATATGGAATAACATCAAACAAAAGCTGCAGGAACTGAAAAAAGACAAAAATGCGGCACTTCGAAAGTGCATGGGGATTTTGCTTGCAGGTATTTGTCTGCTGGTCATTCTCTGGCCGTCTGATAAGGAAAACGGATTTTCCGGACTTGATGCTTTAACCGGAACGAAGCAGGATAAAACGCCCGGTGGAGTGACTGGAAAACAACAGAACGGGGAGGCTGCTACGGATAATGGACAGGAAACTTCCGGAGAAATATTATCGGCGAACAGCGGCTATGAAGACTATATAGTATTTCAGGAGGAGAAGCTGCGAGGGATACTGTCTCAGGTGAAGGGTGTCGGAACGGTAAGTGTCATGATCACATTAAAAGATGGAGGCGAGAAGATCATAGAGAAGGATGTGACGAAGTCCGATAGTGAGTCAGATGGCAGCAGTCAGAAGAGCAGGAGCGAGACCTCTGTTATGACAAACGCAGACAGCGGCGAATATCCCTATGTGAGCAAAACACTGGAGCCGGAGATTGAGGGGGTTCTGGTCAGTTGTACGGGGGCTTCCGATCCAACTGTTGCAATGAAAATAACCGAAGCGGTGCAGGCATTATTTGGTGTTCCGGCGCATAAGATAGTTGTATTAGAACAAGAATAAAGCATGGAGGATATGGATGAAGAAAAAGATCTTTAAGAAAAACCGTCTGGTGATACTTGCCCTGTCGGTTATGATCGGAGTTGCAGGCTATCTGAATTTCAATGCAGGGAAAAGAGACGACCTGTTGCGGCAAAAGGCAAAGGAGACAAATGCGGATGCCGAAGTTATCAGCTATGACAGTGAGAAAGCTGACGCTTCCGACACTTCAGAAAAAGAGCTTACAGATCAGGCAGATAAAGAAACGATGGGAGCTGCGGATAATACAGAAGCAGGCGGAGAAGCTGCATCGGAGAATATCGATCCTACATATCTGGAACAGGCAGCTTTAGAGGAAAATGTGGAGTTAAACAGTGATGAAGAAGACATCGGAGAAGCAGTCCTTACCAGTGCGCAGGCAATGAGAACGAATCTCGCAACCGCAAAGCTGAACCGGGAACAGAACCGGGCAAAAAGTAAGGAAGCACTGCTTGCGATCATCAACGATGAAACTATGGACAGTGCAGCAAAAGATGAAGCAGTAAGCAGCTATGTAAAACTTACCGATACGATCGAGAAGGAGACGGATGCAGAAACTGTCCTGACAGCAAAAGGCTATACCGATTGCATTGTAACCGTAAATGATGATACAGTCGATGTCACCCTCCCTGTTGCCACCCTGTCCGACACCGAACGCGCACAGGTGGAGGACATCGTAACCAGAAAAACCGGCTACGACGTATCCCAGCTTGTAATAACAGTTGCCGAAGATAAGTAGGAATACACCTGCTAGAATTATGACATAAATATGATGCCCTCTATAAATGACTTGCTGCGCTTTCGACTCAAAGCACATGTCTTATTCGTAAATACTCCTGTGCCAACTCGCCTTCGGCTCAAACAGGCACCCGTATTTACTGACAATGTGCTTTTTCAGTCGAAATGCTCGCAAATGTCATATTATAAAGGGCATCATATTTTTATGTTATAAAGCCCAGCAGGTGTAATTATGATTGACTTCGTAATGTAATTACAAGTTGTGATATGTCACAACGGAAAATAAATAAGTGAGATTAAATTTAAAGATTTGGAGCTTATATATTTTATATAGAAATTAACAGGCACTACAACAAACACTGGAGCCACATTGTAAGATGACATCCGCGAGCATTTCGACAAGAGAAGTAAATTGCCTGTAAATACGGGTGCCTGTTTGAGCCGGAGGCGAGTTGGCACAGGAGTATTTACAAATAGGGCATTTACTTCGAATCGAAAGCACAGCAGGTCATTTACAATGTGGCTCCGGTGTTTGTTGCAGTGCCGCTCGTTTGGTGTAAAACTGCACAAAAACAACTGGATATTTTGTATAAATAGAATGCGTTACCTTGTTTTTATGTTGGGCGTCAGATATAATGAAACTATATGTCTATATAGCAGAAAAAGATGCAGAATAACATGAAAAACAAGTTTTTTTACAGGGAGGTATGAATGAAAAACGGAAGAACAACAATGATAAAAAGGATTTTTGCCGTGACGCTGGCATTTGCGGTAGCTGTCTCGATCCTGACAGTGCCGGTACAGGAAGCGTATGCAGCCGGTGGCAAGGTAAAAACGGTGGCAGTTACAAACCTGCCCGCAAAACAACTGACACTTAAAAAAGGAAAGACATTTACCTTAAAATCAAAGGTAACAGTAACCAGAAAGGCTTCAAAGAAGGTTACATATAAGACAAGCAACAAAAAGATTGCGACGGTAAATGCAAAAGGTAAGATCACAGCGAAGAAAAAAGGAACCGCTAAGATCTATGTGATCTCAAAGGCAGATAAGAAGAAAAAATGCACGATCACAGTGACAGTCGGTACACCAGTTACCAAGGTAAAGCTGAACAAGACCAAGTCCACGATGACAATTGGCAAAAAGCAGACCTTAAAGGCAACGGTTACACCGAAGAAAGCCAGCAGCAAGGCAGTCGTATGGAAGTCATCCAATAAGAAGGTTGCAACTGTAACCAGCAAAGGTGTTGTAAAGGCAAAGAAGGAAGGAACCGTCACGATTACGGCAACAGCAAAGGACGGATCCGGTAAGAAAGCCACCTGTAAGATTACAGTGAAGAAAGCAGCTTCGATCATACCAATCCCGACACCGGAAGAACCACTGATCGTTAAGAGCCTGAATATAGCACAGCCGGATCTGTTAACCATTACATTAACAAAGCAGGCAGCACTCACGGCTTCGGACTTTCAGGTATGGGCAAAGAAATATGAAAGTGCAGACTATCTGAAACAGTATACGATCGGACAGATAACAACAACGGATTCGCTTACTTATAAGATTAAGCTTACAGGAGATTCGGTGTTACAGAAAAACTCCTATATAAAAGTAGTAGTTCCAAAATTAAATCTGTCAAGAGAATGTATCTATCGGGATGAAACTTATACGATAGAAAAATCAGAAACATATGTATACAAACTTGGAGATTCTGTTGATAAGAGTCAGACACTTGGAAAGGGCTATTCCAATTGCTCTGTCAGCGGACTGCCGGCAGGGGTTAAATATCAGATCAAGACAGCTGCTGCCACATGTACACTTAAATTTAACGGTAACGTGACAAAGCAAGGGAAATATACAAGTAAATTAGTCTATGAAGATGAACTTGGTAACAAATTCAGTATGACTATCATCTGGCTGGTTTATGATGGAACGGAACTGCTTGTAAAGGATGCGGAAAAGGTTCTGACAACTGCATGGGGAACTACGCTTCCACAGCTTAAGGTATATGGCGGAAACGGTACTGATACGAGCGATTATACATATGAGATTTTACGAGAAGAAAGTGACAGTGCTGCATTAGCAGTTTCTTCACTCATCAATGGTGGAGCCGGGATACAGGTATCATCCCCAAAACTGTCAACCGGAACCTACAAGCTTCGTATCCGTGCAACAGATAAGACAGACACTTCTATGACAAGCACAGGAACTCTTACACTAAAAATTATAGAAGGCGGTTATTTACAGGGTAAAGTAAAAGATGCAAATGGCGATCCACTGACCAGTTTTCAATTCACTATGAAGAACCAAAATGAATATGCCGAGTATACGGATGAGGTAAGCGGCAGATGGAATGGTGTTAGTAAGGATGGAGTCATTTTAATGGATGATCTGGAAGCCGGTACTTATGATGTTGCGGTATCCAGTTATAGTGGAACAGTAGGTACTACTGTTTATAATCTGAAGACTCAGAAAGCGGCATATGGAACAGATGATGTGCATCCGGTTTGGTCATTTGATGTCACACTTCCCGTATATAAGGTTACTATAGAGCTGGACCCGGATGTACCGGATGCAGTGAAAAATATAACCGGTTTTGGCAATTGGCAGGATGTTTCGGATGGAAGTTATTATGGATCGACCAAAACCGTTTATCTGGAAAATGGAACTCATCATTTAACCTGTCGAAAGAGTATAAGTGGTGAAATTTATAATTTTTATCTGGATGTGACGGTGAACGGAAGTAATACGACCGCATATGCATATGTCAAAGAATAAGGTTCGTATGAGAATAGATTAGGGAATCTACAGAAGGAGAGTATAGATGAAAGAAAGACGATATAATTTGTCTGTGAAAAGATTTCTGGCATGGGTGATAGCGATCGCAGTTGCAGTATCCATTCTGACTGTCCCACAGACAGAGAGCTATGCAGCCGGTGGTAAGATCAAAACCATAGCGGTTACGAATCTGCCGGCAAAGCAGTTAACCTTAAAAAAAGGAAAATCCTTTACCTTAAAGACAAAGGTAACAGCGACAGGAAAGATTTCCAAAAAGGTCGCATATAAATCGAGTAACAAGAAAGTTGCAACTGTAAATGCAAAGGGTAAGATCACGGCAAAGAAGAAGGGAACCGCTACGATCACCGTTTACTCCAAAGCAGATAAGAAAAAGACCTGTAAGATCAAGGTGACAGTTGGTACCCCGGTTACCAAGGTGAAGTTAAATAAGACAAAGGCAAACTTAAATGTCGGTAAATCACTGACCTTAAAGACAACCCTTTCACCGAAGAAACCAAGCAATAAAGGAATCATTTGGAAAAGTTCAAATACCAAGGTTGCAACTGTAACCAGCAAAGGTGTCGTAAAGGCAAAGAAAGCGGGAACCGTTACGATCACAGCGACAGCAAAGGATGGTTCCGGTAAGAAAGCAGCCTGTAAGATCACTGTAAAGAAAGCAGCGGTGACTCCGGTTGTTCCGGAAGTACCGGTTGTGATCCGGAACGTGAGTATTGTGAATAAAGCAGTGATCCAGGTGACATTAAATAAGGCAAAAATATTACAGACATCGGATTTTGCAGTATCCAGTAAGGTATATGGATACGGGAACTTTGTAAGAAAGTGTGTGATTGATCATCTGGAAACAACAAATAACATTACATATAAGCTTTATCTGGACAAACAGGATATTTTTTATAATGGAGATATTGTTCAGGTATCTGTTCCGACATTAAACAGTACAAAAGAACTGACATATCGGACAAAGCCGACAGAGATAACAATAAGATCGGAAGTACGACGTAAGAAAGGAACAGTGGTAGGGACCAGTTCCTTAGATACTTCAGGCGTTTATGATCCGGATGTACAGGGCTATGCTGTATATACAGTAAGCAATCTTCCAACCGGTCTTTCGTATAAGGTGGTAGATGACGCAGACCAATCCGGTTATCTGCAGTTTTATGGTACCTTGAAAGAGACAGGAATCTGGGAGACAAAGGTTGATGTCGTAGATGAATTTGGAAATAAGATTCATTATATCAAGGTATGGAAAGTATATGATGAAAGGGCAGTCATAGCACAGGATATTACAAAATATGGATGCCTGAGTTTTCCAGCTCCAAACAAACCAAATGGAACTTATACAGTAAAGTATGGAGCACAGATAAGTCCTATTGGTGGTAATGGCAGTTACAAATATGAAGTTGTGTCAAAAGCAGATTGTCTGGATTTGGTGATGTCAACAACCGGAGTACAGTATTGTTCGATTGATACAGATCAGGCTGGTGAATATACCATGAAGATAAAGATCTCTGACAGCAGGGATGCCAGTGTTTTCACATACTGTACAGTAACCTTTGTTATAAAGCCGGGAGTCCTGCTCAGTGTTACAGCTACCGATCTGGATGGAAATAAGATCAAATATACCGGTATAGATACTTATTTGTGCAGACTTAAATCCCAGTGGAAGGATAATTCATACAGTGAGATCAGCTATGCACGAGAGGTCGGGGAGATTAGCGATGGAATGGCAATATACAGCTATGTACCGGAAGGAGTCTATGATATCTCGATTGAGGATGAAAGAGGCGGAACAGGAGCCTATGCAAGTGATTATTTTGTAAGTGCAGCTACGAATGAAGTTAAGTTAACTCTTCCTGTATATCAACAGACCATCGTGTCGGATAATACGGATTTTGCAGATCTTAGCGAAATGGGAGAGTGGAAGGATGAAAATGGAGTTGTACAGGGAAAAGGCGGATACCTCTATCTGGCGGTTGGTAATTATACACTGACCAGTACTGCAGAGAAAAATGGGGTAACCTATCAGGCAACTCTTAAAATATCAGTTACAAATACTACACGGGCTGCAATGGTAACCGCCCATGTAGTGGCAAAATAAAACAAAAGAATACTAATCGTAAAAGATTATAATTATGCGACGGATACCTGTTATAATGATTTGATGCGCATATCACATTATAGTAGGTATTCGTTTTTTATGTGAAAAATTGTATTTTTGTCAAAGCTGTAAATATGGCAATGTGTATATATTTTATTTATATTATATAAAAATATAAATAAACAACATTAACAATGCAAATACTATGCTGGAAACTATAAATTAGTATAAAGTCATAAGATATTCAAAGAATATGAACAAATTCAGAATTAGCTATTGTACAAAGTGAATGGATATGCAGGTATGATCTGTCTGGCTGGTGCTTGTATCATATAACAACATTAGCGAAGCTTCCGTTATGAAGTGCACATTGTCAGCACATACGGGTGCATGTCTGAGCCGCAGGCGAGTTTGCACAGGAGTATGTGCGGATAAGACATGTGCACTTCATAGGAAGAGAAGCGCGTTGTTATATGATACAAGCACCAGCGGACACAACATACCTGCATATCCCTCACAAAACTAATGGCTAATTCTGAATTTTCCCCGCCAATTCCGGGTGTTGAATGTTTTTTATAATTGCGGTATAATATTGAATCAATATGTACAAATACAGGAAGTCTGGAGGTATACAGAATGAGTGAAGAAAATACAAGCACGTATGAAAATATAGAAGAAGAAAATTCCATCGGTCATGTACAGATCGCAGGCGAGGTAATCGCGATCATTGCAGGTCTGGCAGCAACCGAGGTAGACGGCGTATCAAGACTTGCAGGCTCGCTATCAAATGAACTCGCAAGCCGTCTTGGCAAGAAGAATCCGGCAAAGGGCGTGAAAGTAGAATTATTGCCGGGCGAAGTAAAGGTAGATCTGGCAATTGACGTATTATATGAGTACAGCATTCCAACTGTGACAACACAGGTTCAGGATAAAGTAAAGCAGGCAATCGAGACTATGACAGGTCTTAATGTAACCAAGGTAAATATACGTGTAGCCGGCGTTCGCATGGCAGACGCAAACTAGAGAGGAACATATGACAAGACGAGAGATAAGAGAAACCGTATTTAAAATTTTATTCAGTCTGGAATTCAATGACATTTCAGAGATCAGAGAAGAAGCAGAACTCGAACTGGAGCATGCCAGCCTTTATGATGAAGACGATAACAAGATGGATGCAGTAGCCATGACAGAGGAAGAAAAAGCCTATGTTATAGATCGAGTAGAGGCAGTCGTAGCCCATATTACAGAGATCGATGAAACGATCAGTGGTATTTCACAGGGATGGAAGCTTGGCAGAATCGGAAAAGCGGAGCTTGCGATTCTCAGACTGGCTGTATACGAGATCAAATTTGATGAAGATATTCCTGTAAAGGTAGCGATCAATGAAGCAGTAGAGCTTGCAAAGACATACTGCGATGTAGAAGCAAAGAGCTTCATTAATGCACTTCTTGCAAAGCTTGCAGATTAGGTGAGAATATGGCAAAGAAAAGCTATACCGTCGGACAGGTAAATGGATATATCAAGAATCTGATCAGCAGTGATTATCTGCTTGGTGATATTTATGTGAAGGGAGAAGTCTCTAACTGCAAATATCACAGTTCCGGACATATCTATTTTTCATTGAAGGATGAGACCGGTTCGATCATGGCTGTTATGTTTAAAAGTTATGCATATTCCGGTCTTGATTTCAAACTGGAAAACGGGCAGCAGGTAGTCTGCCACGGAAGTGTGAATATCTACGAACGGGATGGCAGATATCAGTTATATGTAAAAGAGATCAAGCTGGATGGGATTGGAAATCTCTATGAGCGGTATGAACAGTTGAAACAGAAGCTGTATGAACAGGGACTGTTTGAATTCGATATCAAGAAGCCGATACCGGCATATCCGAAGCGGGTAGGCATCGTGACAGCACAGACAGGTGCGGCAATCCAGGATATCAGAAACATCGCAAAGAGAAGAAATCCATATGTCCAGCTTATCCTGTATCCGGCAAAGGTACAGGGAGATGGGGCAGCAGAAGATATTGCGCATGGAATCGAAGTGTTGGATAACATGGGCGTAGATACGATCATTATCGGTCGTGGCGGCGGCTCGATCGAAGACCTCTGGGCGTTTAATGAGGAGGTCGTTGCATGGGCAATCTATCATGCAACGACGCCGATCATTTCCGGTACAGGTCATGAGATTGATAATACGATCGCAGATTATGCGGCAGATCTTCGAGCACCGACACCATCAGCCGCCTGTGAGCAGGCAATCCCGGATGTGATGTCTACAGTCCATCAGGTCATAAATCAGGGCAGACAGATGGATTATCTGATGAAACGGAGACTTGCAGCATATCAGGAGAAGCTGCAGACTGCAGAAAGGCATCTTCGTATCCTGAATCCGAAGCAGAGGCTTGCACAGCAGCAGATTTATCTGGATGATCTGTCAGATCGTTTAAACCGTGCTATGAAGAACAAATACGACAGATACGAACATCGGGTGATGCTTCTTGCAGAACGTCTGCATGGTCTGTCACCATCGGCGAAGCTTATAAATGGATTTGGATATATCGAAAAGACCGGAACGCCGGTAACGACGATAAAAGAGATAGAAAAAGATGACCACATTACCATCCGTGTTCATGATGGTCTGATCGAGACAAGCGTAACGGATGTGAAAGAGGAAGATTAGAAATGGCAGAGAAGATGGAAAAGAAGGATTTCTCGATCGAGGAATCCCTGAAGAAAATAGAAGCAATCACGGCTGTCTTAGAGAATCCTGCGACATCGTTAAAGGATAGTCTGGCAGCCTACGCAGAGGGCGTACAGCTTGTTCAGGCATGTAAGGATGATCTGTGTGATGTTGAAAAAGAAATGATCGTATTAAGTGGAGAGAACAGTGGAAAAGAATAAATTAGAACTTCATACAAAAGAAGTACAGAATATTATATACACATATGCACCGGCAGAAGAAGGGTTTCAGAAAACTATCTTTACGGCAATGAACTATTCCTTTCAGGCAGGAGGAAAGAGACTACGTCCGTTATTAATGCAGGAAACCTACCGTTTATTTGGCGGAACAGGAAAAGTTGTAGAGCCGTTTATGGCAGCAATCGAGATGATACATACCTATTCCCTGATCCATGATGATCTGCCGGCATTGGATAATGATGAATACCGCAGAGGAAGAAAGACTTCGCATGTGGTATTTGGTGAGGCAATGGCGATCCTTGCTGGTGATGCGCTTTTAAATTATGCATTTGAGACAGCCTGTAAGGCATTTGAGCTGGAACCGGGGAATCAGACTGTTGCCAGAGCATTCACGATCCTTGCAAAAAAAGCAGGTGTAAACGGAATGATCGGTGGCCAGGTTGTAGATGTAGAGATGACAGGGAAACAGATGAGTGGTGATCAGCTTCATTTTGTGTATGAGAATAAGACCGGTGCGTTGATCGAAGCATCCATGATGATCGGTGCAGTTCTTGCCGGAGCAACGGAAGACGAATTGAAGCAGGTTGAGATGATCGCATCGGATATCGGACTGGCATTCCAGATCCAGGATGATCTTCTGGATATTCTGGGTGACAGCGCAGTGCTTGGAAAACCTGTCTGCTCAGATGAAGAAAATGGTAAAGTAACTTATGTCACGGTCCACGGACTTGAGGAGTCCAAGAAGGATGTCGCGGAGATATCCAGGCGTGCGGTTACAAGACTGGATCAGCTTCCGTATAAGAATGAATTTCTGGATGAATTGATTCTGGAACTGGTCAACAGAAAGAAATAACAGAGATGAAAGATATGAGTATACTGGATCGAATACAAGAACCAAATGACATAAAGAAAATAGATGAGAAAGATCTGCCGGAGCTGGCACAGGATATCCGAGAGTTTCTGATTGCAAATGTCAGCGAGACGGGTGGGCATCTGGCGTCAAACCTTGGGTGCGTGGAACTTACGATCGCACTTCACCGTGCGATGGATTTCCCGGCTGATAAGCTGGTATGGGATGTAGGACATCAGTCCTATGTGCATAAGATCCTGACCGGACGAAAAGATCAGATGACAACGTTACGGAAGTTTGGCGGTTTAAGCGGATTTCCCAAGACCAGTGAGAGTGATTGTGATGCTTTTAATACAGGACACAGTTCGACTGCGATGTCAGCAGCACTTGGTATGGCATGCGCAAGAGAAATTAAAGGAACACAGGAGAAGATCGCAGCCGTTGTTGGTGACGGTTCTTTCACCGGTGGTATGGTTTATGAAGCGCTAAATAACATGGCAGAGGTCAAGACCGGATGTCTGGTCGTGCTGAATGACAATGAGATGTCGATCGACCACAATGTAGGTGGAATGTCAAGCTACCTGAGTAAGCTTCGTGTCGGTCAGCCATATAATGATCTGAAAAACGGAATCGAGAAAGCACTGATGCATATACCGGTAGCAGGTGAGAAGCTTGCGAAAGGATTGAAGCGGTCAAAGGACTCTTTAAAGCAGATATTCGTTCCCGGAATGTTCTTTGAAGAAATGGGTGTTACTTATATCGGACCGATCGATGGTCATAATATACGCATGATGGAAGAAACCTTCCGGCGTGCATTTAAGTTAAATAAACCGATTCTGGTTCATGTGAAAACGATCAAAGGAAAAGGGTATAAATATGCGGAGAAGCATCCATGCTATTTCCATGGGATCAGTTCTTTTGATGTTGCAACCGGAAAAGTGAAAAATGTAGAAAAAGGTTTATCTTATACTGCTGTATTTGCGAGAAAACTGGTAGAACTTGGAACAGAAAATAATCGAATCGTTGCGATCACGGCAGCAATGAGCAAGGGAACCGGAGTCAATAAATTTGCAGAGGAATTCCCGGATCGAACCTTTGATGTGGGAATTGCAGAAGAACATGCGGTAACATTTGCGGCAGGACTTGCTGCGGAGGGCATGATCCCTGTGGTAGCGGTATATTCTTCCTTCTTACAGCGAGCTTACGATCAGATCCTGCATGATGTCTGTATGCAGAATCTGCATGTTATATTTGCAATCGACCGGTCAGGGCTGGTCGGGGCAGACGGTGAGACACATCAGGGAATCTTTGATACAGCATTTTTATCGCATATTCCGAATCTGGTCATTATGGCTCCGAAGAACCGCTATGAGCTGACCAGAGCGATGGAATGGGCAGTAGCCTATGACGGACCGATTGCGATCAAATACGCCAGAGGACAGGCATATTACGGTTTGAAAGATTATAATGAGCCGGTCGAATACGGAAAGAGCGAGATCCTTCGTGAGGGAAGTGAGATCGCATTAGTAGCGGTTGGAAATATGGTGGAAGAAACCGAGAAATTATATAACCGGTTCCTACAGGAAGGCAGACAGGTGACCTTTGTCAATGCAAGATTTATCAAGCCATTAGATAAAGAGATGATCGACCATCTGGCAGAGACACATAAGCTGATCGTAACGATCGAGGAGGGTATTCTGCATGGCGGTTATGGTGCTCTGGTTGAGGAATATCTGGAATCAAAGGCAAGTGATGTGAAGGTACTTCCGATCGCAATCGAAGATACCTTTGTCCGTCATGGAAGTGTAGAAGAACTGAGAAAGATGTTGAAGATAGATGCTGAATCCATATACAGACGGATTCGGGACATAATGGAGTAGAGATGAAAGAACGACTGGATGTAATGATGGTAAATCGTGGACTTGCAGAGTCCAGAGAAAAAGCAAAGGCGGTCATCATGTCGGGCATTGTCTATGTAGATAACATAAAGGAAGACAAGGCAGGATCGACATTTGATGAGAAAGCACAGATAGAAGTAAGAGGCAACACACTAAAATATGTGAGTCGCGGTGGTTTAAAGCTTGAAAAGGCAATGGATTGCTTCGGAGTAAGTCTTGCAGGAAAAGTGGCAATGGATGTTGGATCTTCAACCGGTGGATTTACGGACTGTATGCTGCAAAATGGTGCAGTCAAGGTGTATTCGGTGGATGTCGGACATGGACAGCTTGCATGGAAGCTTCGAAACGATGAGCGGGTTGTCTGTATGGAGAAAACAAATATCCGTTATGTGACACCGGATGATATCGAAGACAGGATTGCATTTGCATCGATTGATGTATCCTTTATCTCTTTGACAAAGGTGCTTCCTCCGGTAAAAGAGCTTCTGACAGACGACGGAGAGATCGTGTGTCTGATCAAGCCGCAGTTTGAAGCCGGCAGAGAAAAGGTCGGTAAGAAGGGCGTTGTCAGAGATCAGAAGGTGCATGTAGAAGTGGTTGAGATGATCGTTGACTTCGCAAGACAGATCGGATTTAAAACACTTGACTTAAGCTATTCACCGATCAAGGGACCGGAAGGAAATATCGAGTATCTTTTGTACATAACAAAGGATCAGACGAAGGAAAATAAAGAATTTGATATAAAGGCTATGGTGGAAGAATCACACAGATGCCTGTAAGAGGAGTAAAGATCCGATGAATCGTTTTATGATCGTGGTGAATCCCGATAAGGACACCGATTCGACAGTTACAAACAGAATACAGAGTTATCTGGAAGCGCATGGAGCAACCTGCATGGTGCGGGATGTATTCCATCTGGAGTTTTCGGACTGGGAAGCTTTAAAGAAAGAGCAGTTTGGCTGTGTACTGGTTCTTGGTGGTGATGGAACGCTTTTGCGCATGGCAGGTGAGACGGAAGATATTGATATACCGTTATTTGGGATCAATCTGGGTACGGTAGGCTTTCTGACAGAAGGGGAAGTTGCAAATATCGAAGAGATACTGGATCGGCTGCTGACGGATGATTTTACGATCGAAGAACGAATGATGGTCACAGGTACGGTTACGAAAGCGGATGGCACAACGTATCGCAAGAGTGCTTTAAATGATATCGTGATCAGTCGTGCAGGATTTTCCAGACTGATCGGACTTAATGTGTCTGTTGATGGACAGGTGCTTGATACATATGAGGCAGATGGTGTTGTGATATCGACACCGACAGGCTCAACCGGCTATAATCTGTCAGCGGGAGGGCCAATCGTCAGCCCGGATGCAGAGTTATTAGTGATCACGCCGGTATCACCACATTCATTGACTGCAAAGAGTATCGTATTATCCGGTAAAGAGGAGATTACGATAGAGATCACCAAGAAGCGTAAGACACAGGATACAGAGGCAATCTGTTCTTTTGATGGTGGTAATGATGTGGAATTATCTGTTGGTGACCGGGTAGATATCCGCAAGGCGGAGAAGATAACCAGACTGATCAAAGCAAGTAATGTAAATTTTTATGAGATACTTAGAAATAAATTAGGAGGAAACTGAGATGAAATATCAAAGACAGGCAAAGATACTGGAGCTTGTTGAAAAATATGATATTGAAACACAGGATGATCTTCTGGAGAAACTGAAGGAAGAGGGATTTCAGGCAACACAGGCAACTGTTTCCAGAGATATTCGGGAAATGAATCTGACCAAGGTATCCGTACCGGGAGCCAGACAGAGGTACGCCGTTGAGAAGAACAATCGTTATGAGACGCTGGATTCCTATAAGAAGGTTCTGAGCACAGGAATTATTTCTGTAGATGCAGCAGAGAACCTGATCGTGATCAAGACAATCTCCGGTGTTGCCATGGCTGTAGCGGCTGCACTGGATCATATGGCTATTGATGGGCTGATGGGCTGTATCGCAGGAGATGATACGATCTTCCTTGCTGTGAAGGATAAGAACCTGACGATGTCGATCAAGGCGCAGATTGAAAAGATGTAAATTCTGTTATTTTGTGCATGGAATACACAGGAGGACATATGCTTTTAAATGTACACATAAAAAATATTGCATTGATTGAAGATGCAAATATCAATTTTACAGATGGACTGAATATTTTAACCGGTGAGACCGGTGCAGGTAAGTCTATTATTATGGGAGCTTTAAAGATTGGTATGGGAGGCAAGCTTCCAAAAGATATGCTGAGAGATCCGGAAAAAGAAGGCTTCTGTCAGTTATTATTTTTTATTGATGATGAATCACTGGTGAAGCAGCTGCAGGAGCTTGGGGTTACACCGTCAGAGGATGGAGAGATCATCATAACCAGACGAATAGTAAATGGCAGAACCATGAATACTATTAATGACCAGACAGTAACAGCAGCAAAGTTAAAAGATGTTTCGGCACTTCTTGTGGATATGCATGCACAGCATGAGCAGCAGATCCTGTTGAAGAAGGCAGAGCATTTGAATATTATGGATAAATTTGCAAAAAGACCGCTTGCTTCATTAAAACAGAAATATGAAGACTGCTATAAAACATTTGAAGATCTTCGAAAAGAACTGGAAGAAGGACAGATGGATGAAGGCGAGCGGAAACGGAAACTGGAATATATCCGGTTTGAAGCAGGAGAGATCGAAGGTGCCAGGCTGGTTCCGGGTGAAGATGAAGAACTGGAGAAGCAGTACCGTAAGATGGTGAATGCCAAGGATATTGTAGAAGCAGTTTCTGAGGTTTATTCGATCACAGGGTATAACCGGAACGCATCTGCCGGAAATGAGATCGGGCGTGCGCTTGCAAGCTTAAAAGCGATAAAAGGTCTGGATGAGGAGATAGAGAGCATCTTCAGTGAGCTTACAAATATTGATTCGCTGTTAAATGATTTTAATGTATCGGTCAGTGATTATATGCAGAGTATGGAATTCGATGAGTCTGAATTCCATGAGGTTGAAGACCGGCTGAATACCATTAATAATTTAAAAGGGAAATATGGAAGAACCCTAGATGATGTACTTGCTTATCTGGAGCAGCTGAAGCAGGATGAAGCAAAGCTTGTGCAGTATGAGGAATATGCGGAAGAATTGCAACAGAAAGTGAAAACAGCAAAAAAAGAACTGGATCAGGCAGCGGAAGCTTTAAGTGCAGAACGAAAGATTCAGGCAAAAGAATTATGTAAGCGGGTATCAGAGGCACTGGAGGATCTGAGTTTTAATCAGATCCGGTTCGATATGCATTTTGATCGTCTGACACATCCGGGAACTTCCGGTATCGACGACTGTTATTTTGTTGTATCGACAAATGTCGGAGAAAAGGAACGTCCGCTTTATGAGGTTGCATCCGGCGGTGAGCTTTCGAGGATCATGCTTGCGATCAAATCCTGCATGGCATCGGAAGATAACATTGATACTCTGATATTTGATGAGATTGATGTTGGTATCAGCGGCAGAGCAGCATCAAGTGTGGCAGCAAAGCTTGCGGTTATATCAAAAGCGCATCAGGTGATCAGTATTACGCATCTGCCACAGATTGCAGCAATGGCGGACAGCCATTACAGAATTGAAAAAGTGGTAAAGGATGGCAAGACGATCACGCAGATCTCCAAGTTAGAACGGGAAGAATCTGTGCTTGAGATTGCCAGACTGCTTGGCGGTGCAGAGATCACAAATGCCGCGGTTGAAAATGCCAGGGATATGAAAGAACTGGCAGACAAAGCAAAAATACACTAATTAAAAACAGAACAAAAAAACCAATACTAAGAGTAGCAATAAAACAATTGCTGCTCTTTTTTCTTATGGTCTATGCAGCATTTACAGAAAGGAGTATTGGGATGGAAGAAGGAACAAAGACGTCGAACCGTTACCGTTCGCTGCTGATCGGATTTTTGATCTTGGATCTGATCGCATTTACACTGCTGGCAGTCGCTTATTTCTGGAACGGAGATATCGGAGATCAGGAGATCAAGTATGAAGATGCGGAGCTTGTATTCGATGATCTGTCCGGACAGAAAGTGATACCGTCCGGCGAACCGGTCGGGATCTATCTGAAAACAGATGGCGTTATGGTCGTAGATTGTGACGAGGTGGAAACTGCACAGGGAGAGATTTGCTCTCCCTGTAACGGCCTGCTTCAGACAGGAGATTACATCACAGCTGTGAATGAAACAGCCATATCAACAAAAAAGGAACTGATGCAGGCTTTATCCGGGAATAATACCGGAACTATGAGACTTACATTTCTGCGGGACGGAAAGTCACAGGTAGCAGAGGTTACACCTGTGAAAACAAATAAGAATGCTTATATGTTAGGACTGTGGGTGAAGGATGACATATCGGGTATCGGAACAGTGACCTTCCTATGTGGCAATCAGTTTATGGCACTTGGACACAGCGTATCGGATAATGATACCGGGCTTAAGATCAGCAGCACCGGTGGGGGTATCTATACTACACATATAACGAAGATCAACCGATCCTTTGTGTCGATGCCGGGGCAGCTTCAGGGAACGATCCTTTACAAGAAGGATCTGATCGGAATTGTAGAAGGTAATTATGATAACGGAATCGGCGGATATCTCGATGAAGAATATGTGGCGAAGCATTACAAAGCTGCAGAAGCCATGTATATCGCAGATCCTGATGAAGTTCAGACCGGAGCGGCATATATTTATTCCAGATTGGATGGGAATCTGAAAAAATACAAGATTAACATTCTGGCGGTTCATACCGATACTGCCAATAAAAATATGGAATTTAAGGTAGAGGACGAGGATCTGATCGCACTTACCGGCGGTGTCTGTCAGGGTATGAGTGGAAGCCCGATCGTACAGAATGGCAAGCTGATCGGTGCGGTTACACATGTGCTTGTGGATGATCCTACGGAAGGGTATGCTGTATTTATTGAAAATATGATAAAGTAGTGACTTAATTGATTAATCATGTTAGAATCGAAGCTGTACACTGTTAAAAGAAAAAAGAGAAGGGATATTTTGCTTCAGGGTACATGGAGCAGAAGTTAGAGTACGATGGATATACAAAACAATAACAACAGAAGTTCATTTTCGGGGAAGATAGGATATGTGCTGTCGGCGGCAGGAGCGTCGGTCGGTCTTGGAAATATATGGCGGTTTCCGTATCTGGCAGCAAAGTACGGAGGAGGAATCTTTCTTCTGATCTATATTCTGCTGGCACTCACATTTGGATATACGATGATTGTTGCTGAGTCTGCGATCGGTCGTATGACAAGAAAGAGTCCGGTCGGAGCGTTTCGGTCATTTGGTAAGAAGAAATGGTTGTCCTTTGGCGGCTGGATCAATGCGATCATACCGGTGCTGATCGTACCGTATTATTCGGTGATTGGTGGCTGGGTTATCAAATATCTGGTGGAATATGTCAAAGGAAATGGAAAGAATCTGGCAAAGGATGGATATTTTACAGACTTTATCTCGAATGGCGTTTCGACAGAGCTTTGTTTCATCGTATTTTGTCTGTTTACGCTGGGGATCATCTTTGCAGGTGTTCAGAATGGTATTGAGCGTGTATCAAAGATCATGATGCCGGTACTGATCGTGTTATCGATCCTTATTGCTGTATATTCAGTGACAAGACCGGGGGCATTAAAGGGCGTGAGGTATTTTCTTGTTCCGAATTTTGATAATTTCTCATGGATGACTGTGGTAGCGGCGATGGGGCAGATGTTTTATTCCCTGTCGATCGCAATGGGTATTCTGATCACATTTGGTTCTTATATGAAAAAGGATACGGCGATCGAGGATGCTACAAGGAATGTTGAGGTGTTTGATACGGCGATTGCAATCATGGCAGGACTTATGATCATTCCTGCGGTATTCGCATTTTCAGGCGGTAATCCTGACACCTTACAGGCAGGTCCTTCATTGATGTTTATAACGATCCCTAAGGTATTTCAGAATATGGGACTTGGAACAATAGTCGGTATTCTGTTCTTCCTGTTGGTTTTATTTGCAGCAGTAACCAGCTCAATCGCACTGACCGAGAGTGCAGTATCCACATTTGAGGATGAGATCGGTTGGAGCAGAAAGAAAGCAACTGTTTTTGTAGGTGTGATCATGCTGATTCTTGGAAGTCTGTCATCACTTGGATATGGACCGCTCGCCTGTGTAAAGATCATCGGTATGCAGTTCTTAGATCTGTTTGATTTTTTGACGAATTCGGTTATGATGCCGATCGCAGCACTTATGACCTGCTTACTGGTTTCAAGAGTTGTGGGAATCGATAAGATAGAAGAAGAGATTCGTCATGGCGAGGGTGCATTCCGTAGAAAGAAGATCTTTGTTGTGATGATCAAATACATATGTCCGGTCTTCGCCCTGATCATTCTTGCAAGCTCGGTTGCAAATGCACTTGGCTGGATCTCGATGTAGCTTCAATCTCCTTATGTTAGAAATGGATGTGCTGTTTATGGCATTTATTTCCTGCAGAAGGAGATTTTTGCTTTGTATGTTTATGGTGGAAACTGGTTTGCCGATATCAGTCGAAGAAGGGCTGACCTTGACCGGATTGAAGCCCTTGGAAGAAGTCATAACATTATTATGCTTCAAATGCATTTTTAAAATCCCGTTTCTGTTCACCGCGGTAAAAGAGGACGGAGACTGCAGTTCCGCAGCACCAGCCGACCGGCCAGGAGCACCAGATACCGACAGAACCGAACATCTTTGCAAAGATGATGGATAAGACTACTCGAAGGATCAGATCGGTAAAGGTGGAGATCATGAATTTGTTCATGATACCCGCTCCACGCAGAATTCCATCTGCCATTAATTTGATGGAAACGATGAAATAAAATGGTGCAAGGATACACAGGAAAACGATACCTGTCTTGATCGCAGTTGCAGTCGGGTTATCAAGAAAGAGCAGCAACAGCCATCTTCCGCAGGTGAAATACAACAATGCAAATGGAATACATAACAGCCAGACCAGCTTTAAGGAAGCCTTGAAGCCGGAACGGATACGGTCGATCTTGCCTGCACCGATATTCTGGGCGGTATAGTTTGAGATACCATTTCCTAGTGTGGTAAGGGAGGTGATGACCAGATTGTTCAGCTTGACAGCCGCAGAATATCCGGCGATAACGCTGGTCCCGAAGTCGTTGATAACGCTCTGGATGATAATATTTCCGATGGATATAAAACTCTGCTGCAGGGTGCTTGGGATAGCAACGACCAAGATTTGTTTTAAGATGCTGCCATCAAAGAACCGGAAACGGCCGTCTGTCTTGATACCGGTAAGACGGCGTATCACAACAGCGACAGCCAGAATAGCACTGACACCCTGACAGAGGAAGGTCGCCCAGGCAACACCTGCGATTCCCATCTGAAAGGATTTTACAAATAAGATATCGATAAATATATTGGAAACGGATGATATTGCAAGGAAGATGAATGGAGTTCTGGAATCACCGAGAGCGGAGAAAATTCCGGTTGCAATGTTGTAAAAGAACATAAATGGAAGACCATAGATATAGATGTTCAGATACAGCAGGGAAGCATCCATGATATCGTCCGGAGTGTGGATCAGAGCAAGCAGTTCCTGGCTGGTGAGCAGACCGGCGATCACCATAACAGCCAGTAAAACAGCCGTAAAGATAAAGGTGGTCGATACAGCCGCCTTCATATTCCGATATTCTTTTGCTCCAAATAATCTGGATACGATAACCGAGCATCCCATATTGCATCCAAATGCAAATGCGATAAAGATCAATGTGATCTCGTAACTGTTGCCAACAGCGGCAAGAGCACTTTCATTGATAAATTTTCCGGCAACCAGACTGTCGGCAATGTTATAGAGCTGCTGGAAGATCACACTTCCAAAGAGTGGCAGACAGAAACGCCACAGCACAGATTCCGGTTTTCCTACGGTCAGATCCTTGTTCATTTTTATTCGTCCTCATTTCTTTTTTTATGACATGATGAATTATAGAACGATAAAATAAAATGTCAAGAATGATTAAAGGTTCCCGTGGAGTAATTGGGATAAATCATCAGGTGTATCAATATCCCTTAGTTCGTTTATATCTGAAACAGAAAAGGTACGAATACGATCAGGATGATTATTTATTACCAGACTGCCGCCTTTTCTTAAAGGAAGATTCTGAAGTTCCTCAAAAAATTCAGACGGGAAGATAACAGGAGAACCGACTATATCTTCATAACAGGTTCGCCAGATTGAGTTTCTGTCATTTTCCGCACAAAGAAGCAGCGAGATCATGGATTCTTTTTGAAGCAAAGGCTGGTCAGCGGGGAGAAAGACGCAGCGATCGATATGCTCACCAATGGTTTCCAGACCGAGGCGAATCATGTCGTTTCGATGCGGAAAGGTATGAAGCAGTACCGGAATATTTTGTTTTATACATAGGCTCTGAATTTCCTTGTGAATGGTTACCACGACACATGTTGTAAACAGATTCTTAATAATGTTAAGAGAGGAATCGATCAATGGTTGTCCATTGAAATCAGCAAGCAGCTTATTTCCACCAAAACGGGTACCCTGACCGGATGCCATGATGATACAGCCTGCATTTCCATATGGTTGATCGAGATCCACAAGGAAAACATCCTTATGGTTACGCAGTTCCTCAAGGAACGGAAGCTTTTGTTTTCGCACGACCATGAGAAGCTGTTTGTGCTTCATTAAGGTTCGTATAGCTTGCCGGTATTTGCAGGAATTACTTTCCAGAAAGCCGATTTCATCAATCGTGATCCATTCGGAAGCTGTATACAGACAGGAATGCAAGAAAGCGGTTCCTTTTTCATCAAAGCTTTCGGGAATAGCAAGCATCTGATTTCTCTTATGGGTTGGATCCGGATGAAAATATCCAATCTGGATTGTTTCAATTGAACGGTTGTTTTTCAGGTAGACTCCTTTTTCCGGTACTACCCAGGAGGTAACACCGGGCATCGGGGAGGAAAAGAGAGATGACAGAAGTGTTGTTTTTCCACTTCCGGATGCTCCTGTCAGAACCAGATGTTTTTTCCCGCTAGTCTGAAAAGATCTCCATATAGAGTTTGCTGTTGGCCTCGTTACAGGCATTCCGGTAGGTTTCATATTTTTTCAGCCATTCCTTTCCCTCTGGAGTCAGAGTACTTCCACCACCGGATCTGCCACCGGTGCTGCGTTTTGTCAGAGAAAATCCCAGTTCTTTCTCGGCTTTATTGATCATATGGAGTGCCTTTGTATAGGCAAGTCCCATAGAGATTGATGCCGAACGGAGAGAGCCGGTTTCTTCGATCATATGAAGCAGTTGGCATGGTCCGGCTCCAAAAAATTTTTCGTTATTATCATTTACAAAATAAATTTTTGTTATTGCTTTCAAGATGTTTCAGCCTCCTTCATCATAACAAGCCTGCTGTTTCCAAGACGATCGTTAAGCTTTGACAGACTGATTGTACCATATATTTTGGAAAGAAGCTGTTCCATCTCGGAAATTGATGTTTCAGATGGAATGATCGTACCGATCAATCTGCCGTCTGACAGGATCAGAAGTGAATCACAATAATTTAGCGCCAGAGCTGAATCATGTAGTGTGATCAGGGCAGAAGCATGATTTTGTTGGATATAATCCTGTAAAAGCTCCATTGCCTGATAACGCAGCCGAAAATCCAAGGCACTTTCCGGTTCATCCAAAAGAAGAAGTTTTCGTTTGCCTGCAAATGTACGTGCTAATATACATAACTGTTTCTGACCGGCACTCAGACTTTGAAAATTATCATACATCCGGTTGCCAAGGCCAACATCGATAAGTGCCTGTATAGCCGTTTCTTTCATTTGCCGGGTTGGAGTCTGCAACAGTTTCAGTTCAGGGTTGAACCCCATCATAACTACATCAAAAAGCGTAAGATCTAAAGAGATACTGTTATTTTGTGGTATATATCCACAAAGCCTTGCCAGTTCCTTTGGGGAAACTGATTCTATGGTAACTGTATCAAGCTGACAGTTGCCCGTATGGGGATGCAGATTTGCCAGGGACTTGATCAAGGTGGTTTTTCCGCAACCGTTTGCCCCCAGTATACCAATAATCTGACCGGAGTCGACGGAAAAACTGATATTTTTGATAATGTTTGTTCCATTATATCCGGCAGACAGATTGTTTACAGTTAGTAATTTCATATCCGATCACTTCTCCTTATACATAGATAGATTAAGAATGGGACTCCTAAAAGACTTGTAAAGATACTTACAGGCAGTTCTGTGGATGCTATACTACGAGCGAATATATCTCCCATGGTTAGCAGACATCCACCGATCAGTCCGCTTAGCAGCATAGTGGATAGTCGGTTGTTTTTTAGTAATAAACGTGCTCCGTGTGGTGCCAGAAGAGATACGAAGCTGATCAGTCCGGTCATACTGATCACACCGGAAACAGCCAGTGTCGCAATCAACAAAACAATCAGACGAATCTGCTGTACATTTACACCGAGCATTTTTCCCTCATTATCATCTAAAGAGAGAAGTATGATCTGTCGATATAATAAGAATAGAATGACTGAACAGAAAAGACATAGGATAATATTTCCTTTTATGGAGTAGATGCTGATTCCATTTAGGCTTCCCATGATCCAATATTCAATTGATGCCAGTTGTTTTTCCGGATCTGCGATTAATTTCAGACAAACCAGCGCCGTCTGTGCGAGACTGTGAACAGCGATTCCGGCAAGTACAATGCTGTGACCATCCCGGCCTGCGGTTAAGGAAGATAATACCAGTGCAAGGATAACAGAACAAACAGCCCCTGCAAAAGCAGAGACTGTGATCGCCATAGAACCGGATAAGAACAGAATTCCAAATGCTGCACCGGCACTGGCTCCCGAAGATACGCCAATGATATCAGGGGAGGCCAGAGGATTCCGAAAAACGGTCTGATAGACAAAACCTGCCATGCCAAGGACAAATCCTCCGATAGCACCGATAACAGCGCGGCTGGCGCGGAGCGTAAGAAATACTCGCCATTGCATGGAGTCTCCGGCTATCAGACCGGTCAGGGTGATCCTGTATTTTCCGATAAACAGGGAAGCTGCTGTCAGAAGAATCAGACCTACGCTTCCGGCAATAAGATATAAATTTACTTTATTTTTTGATTCCATAGAATGTTTCATAGAAAGAATTCATCTCTTTCGTATAAGTATCAGTTGAAACCTGATCAGGATGCAGGATTCCGGCAAGCCAGATGGAAGCCAGGATACTAGCAGGTACAGGACTGTCCAGTGCTTCGATATCTCCCGGAATGTCATAAACGTGGTTATTTTTTACTGCTGTGCAGTCTTTCAGGTTCGGATCGCTTAATACATCGTCTACTGTATATTCTGCATCGGAAGCAAGAATAATATAATCAGGATCCCAGGAGAGAAGCTGTTCATAGCTAATCTCGGCCCAATAGGTATCAGAGATATCAGATGCTACATTTTTACCGCCTGCAAGTTCGATAATACCTGATTGGTACATAGCTGGACCGGCAGTTGACAGGAGAGAAGAATTACCTGCAAGGTAAATATTCGGAGTGTCGTCTGCGGTTGCAAGAGAAGTAGTAAGCATTTCTTTTTCCTGATTAATGAAGTCAAGCAGTTGGTCTGCTTTATCCTGGGTATTTGTAGCTGTGGCAATAAGACTGATCATATCGGATAACTGATCCGGACTTTCTGGATTTACCAGTAACACAGGAATACCAAGCTCTGTCAGACTCTTTGCGGCATCTTTTAGCTTTAACGGTAAAATCACAAGATCCGGTGAAAGAGAAGCACAGGTTTCCAGATCGAATTCCTTTGCTGTTCCGACATTTGGAAGTCCCAGAAGCTCCGGAGCAGCCAGTTTGTAGATTGGTCTTTTGTCTGCCTTTGCCTCAATGCCTACCACCTTGTCTGATAATCCAAGTGCGATCAGAAGACTGGAAGGAATGTAATATCCGCTTACAATCTTAGTTGGCTCTTTTTCAATGGTAACGGTGCGGTCTGCCTGATCCGTAACTGTGATCGGATAAGAGGTTTCTTTTTCGGCAGCTTCTGTAGACACATCATCTGAAGAAGCTTCTGATGATAATTCTGAGGTTGCTTCTGATGAAGCGGTTGTCCCCGTGTCTGCAGGCTTTGATGAAGTATTACAGCCTGCCAGAGATAAAAGCAGGGAACAGATTAATAATAAGGATAAGTATTTTTTTAGTGTGTTTTTCATAATAACTCCTTTTCGTTATATTTTGAATAATACAACGGTATTGTAGCAAAGCATCTTTTCAAAAACAAGTATTTTTACTATAATATATTTTGATATAGTGCGGCTAAGGCAACATTTAAAGGAGCTTTTTATGGTAACAATTCAGAATTATATACGTGTTAAAAGTCTGGAAGAGGCTTATCAATTAAATCAAAAAAAAGGTAGCTGTATAATCGGTGGAATGTTATGGACAAAGATGCAGAACCGGACGATATTGACAGCAATTGATCTATGTGATCTGAAACTGGATCAGATCGAGGAGACGGAGAATGAGATCATTATCGGTTCGATGGTATCTCTACGACAGCTTGAATTGCATAGAGGTTTAAATAATTATACACAAAATTCTGTCAGAGACGCTGTAAAAGATATTGTCGGTGTACAGTTTCGTAACTTGGCAACGATAGGTGGAAGTATCTGGGGACGTTTTGGTTTCTCTGATGTGCTGACGGTATTTCTTGCCATGGATACATATGTGGAATTATATCAGGGTGGGAGAATACCACTTAGAGAATTTGTGGGGCAGAAGCCGGATCAGGATATTCTGGTTCGTCTGGTTATAAAGAAGACGTCCGGGTGCTTCTCTTATGCATCTGTAAGAAATCAAAGTACTGATTTTCCGGTGATCGCATGTGCGGCTTCTGTTGTAGGCGGGGAATATCGTTTATCAGTGGGAGCAAGACCGGGACGAGCGATGCTTCTTCTGGATGAAGAAGGACTTTTGTCAGAGGAACTGACAGAAGACTCTATAGAGGACTTTGCTATGTGGGCAGAGAAACATATTCCGACAGGAAGTAATCATCGAGCTGGAGCAAAGTATCGTTCCAGACTGATTCGTATATTAAGTCAGAGATTATTTAATAAATTGAGAGAGGAGCAGAAATGGAGATAACAGTAATTGTAAATGGGAAAAAACTGGTGGATTCTATTGAACCGGATCTGCTTCTGATCGATTTTCTGAGAAAGCATGGATGCTACAGTGTAAAGCGAGGCTGTGAAACTGCAAATTGCGGATTGTGTACAGTCTTTTTGGACGGCATTCCTGTGCTTTCCTGCTCAGTGCCGGCAGCAAGAGCAGCTGGTCATGAGGTACAGACATTAGAGGGACTTCAGGAGGAAGCTTCTGAATTTGTCGGATTTATTGCAGATCAGGGAGCTGATCAGTGCGGATTTTGCAATCCCGGATTTGTCATGAACACGATTGCATTATTGCGAGAGAATCCGGATCCTACAGATGATGAGATCCGTGCTTATCTGGCAGGAAATCTTTGCAGATGTTCCGGATATGAAGGCCAGTTGCGGGGAATTCGAAATTATCTGGAACATAAGAGATCAAAGGAGGGCATTCATGGAAGAAAAGAAGTATAATTCAGTCAATCATTCGGTTCGTAAAAAAGATGCAATGCAGCTCCTTTTGGGAAAACCGGTTTATGTTGATGATATTACATCATCAGATGCTTTGACGGTAAAGCTTTTAAGAAGCCCATATGCCAATGCTATTGTAGAAGATATCAACGTAGCAATAGCAAAAAAAGTTCCGGGAGTTGTAGATGTTTATACATGGAAGGATGTTCCAAAGCAGAGGTTTGCGATTGCAGGACAGACATATCCGGAACCATCTCCCTATGATCGGCTGATCATAGACCGGCATGTACGTTTTGTAGGGGATGTTGTTGCTATTATTGCGGCTACGGATGAGAAAGCTGCTTTAAAAGCAATGAAGCTGATAAAAGTGAAATATGATATCCTTGAACCGGTTCTTGATTTTCATCAGGCAAAGGATAGTGCTGTCCTTGTACACCCGGAGGAGGACTGGTTTCCACCTATGGAAGTTGGAGGAGATCCCGGACGGAATCTGGTTGCAAGTGAAAAAAACGGAGATGGTGATGTGGATGCCGTAATAGCGGATTGTGATGAGGTGCTCGAACACACATATCATATGCGGGCGTTTAACCAGGCAATGATGGAAACCTTCCGCACATATACCTGTTTTGACCGATATGGAAGGCTTCATGTGATCTCGTCTACACAGATTGTATTTCATGTGCGTCGTATCCTTTCCAGAGCACTGGGCATTCCAAAGAGCAGGATACGTGTTGAGAAACCAAGAATCGGTGGGGGTTTTGGAGCAAAACAGACAGCAGTCAGTGAAGTATATCCGGCGTTTGTCACACTGAAGACCGGACAACCCGCCAAACTTATATTTACAAGAGAAGAGAGTCAGATTGCCGGTTCTCCGCGGCATGAGATGGAAGTCCGTGTACGCCTGGGAGCAGACCGGGACGGACATATCCGCGGACTGGATCTGTATACACTTTCAAATACAGGAGCATATGGAGAACACGGACCTACAACAGTTGGTCTGAGCGGACATAAATCAATTCCCCTTTATACAGGTGGACTTGAAGCATATCGGTTTAATTATGATGTAGTATATACCAATACGATGGCAGCCGGTGCTTACCGGGGATATGGTGCGACACAGGGTATATTTGCACTGGAAAGTGCTGTAAATGAACTTGCAGAAAGACTTGGAATTGATCCGACTGTAATCCGTGAAAACAACATGATCCGTGAAGGAATGAAGATGCCGGCATATTATGGAGAGACAGCAAATGCCTGCGCACTTGATAAATGTATGGCAAAATGCAAAGAATTATTTCATTGGGACGAGAAATATCCTGTTCGTGAGATAGGAGATGGGAAGGTAAGAACAGCCGGAGTAGCTATGGCGATGCAAGGCTCCTGTATCTCCAATCTGGATGTCGGATCGGCAACGGTAAAGCTGGCCGATGACGGAACATTTAATCTGATCATCGGTGCGGCAGATATGGGAACCGGGTGTGACACGATCCTGGCTCAGATGGTGGCAGAATGTATGGATTGTTCCGTGGATGATGTAGCTGTATTTGGGGCAGATACAGATGCATCACCATATGATTCCGGTTCGTATGCATCATCTACAACATATGTTACGGGTAAGGCCGTAGAACTTGCCTGTGAGAAACTGAAAAAAAAGCTTTGTGCGATAGCAGCCGGTATGCTTTCCTGCAGTCCGGAGGAAATGATCTTTGAAAATGGAAGGGCATGTCGGGTCAATACAGATCAAAGTGTGTCACTTGCCGAGATTAGTGTAAAAGACCAGATTGCAAATGATATCGCAGCAGTAGCAACGGTTTCCCATTCTTCACCTGTATCGCCTCCGCCTTATATGGTCGGCATGGTTGAGATTGAGTTAGATCGATATACAGGAGAGGTAAAAATTCTGGATTATGTAGCTGTTGTTGATTGTGGAATTCCTATCAACCCGGCATTGGCACGTATTCAGGCAGAAGGCGGCATCGTACAGGGAATCGGGCATACACTGTTTGAGAATGTCACCTACAATGAAAGAGGATGTCCGATTGAATCCAGTTTCATGCAGTATAAGATTCCAACCCGCCTTGATATGGGACATCTTCAGGTAGAATTTGAACACAGTTATGAACCGACAGGCCCATTTGGAGCCAAGTCTATAGGAGAGATAGTGATCAATACACCTGCACCTGCAATTGCACATGCAATCTATCGTGCAACAGGCGTATGGCACAGAGAACTTCCGATCACTCCGGAAAAGATACTGATGTCCATGTTGGATGAAAAAGAATAAAGATGAGGAGAATTCACAAATGAAAAAAATATTTAAGCTGTCTGAGACAGCATTTCAGATGGATGGAAAGATGCCGCTTTCGCAGGCGATTCCGTTAGGATTACAGCATGTTTTGGCAATGTTTGTAGGAAACCTGACCCCACTTCTGATCATCACAGGAGCATGTGGCCTGGCAGGCGGTGAGTTCGCAGATCTACAGCTTTCTTTGCTTCAGAATGCGATGCTGATCGCAGGAATTGTGACATTGGTACAGTTGTTCGGAATTGGTCCGGTAGGAGGCCGGGTACCGATCATAATGGGAACATCTTCCGGATTTATAGGTGTCTTTAACAGTGTAGCAGCAACCATGGGTGGTGGTATACTGGCATATGGTGCGATCATGGGAGCATCTATTATAGGTGGCCTTTTTGAAACAGTGCTTGGCTTTTTCTTAAAGCCCCTTCGTAAGTTCTTTCCATCGGTTGTAACCGGTACCGTGGTAATGTCGATTGGATTAAGCTTGATTTCGGTAGGTATCAATTCTTTTGGTGGAGGAAATAAAGCAGAAGATTTTGGCTCCATTGAGAATCTGTTGCTTGCGTTGTTTGTACTTATTGCGATCTTGTTTTTCAAACATGCGACAAAAGGCTTTTTGAGTTCGTCATCTATTTTATTTGGCATTATTTTCGGATACATTGCAGCAATGATCATGGGCTTTGTTTTGCCGAAAACCGGAGTGACGGCAGATGGTGTAGAATATACAAAGGCATGGGTGTTGAACTGGGATAAAGTTGCGGAAGCCTCCTGGTTTGCGGTTCCGAAGCTTTTGCCTGTAAAACCTGTTTTCGATCTGCGGGCGATTCTTCCGGTTCTTATTATGTTCATTGTAACTGCAGTTGAGACGGTTGGAGATATTTCAGGTGTTATGGAAGGCGGATTGGACAGAGAAGCAACAGATAAAGAACTTGCAGGCGGTGTTATGTGTGACGGACTGGGTTCTTCATTTGCAGCGATATTTGGTGTCCTGCCAAATACATCATTCAGTCAGAACGTTGGATTGGTAGCCATGACAAAGGTTGTAAACCGGTTCGCTCTTGCAACCGGAGCCATTTTCCTTGTCCTTTGCGGCTTATGTCCAAAGCTTGCAGCGTTGGTATCAATCATGCCACAGTCTGTACTTGGTGGCGCAGCAGTCATGATGTTTTCCTCGATTGTAATCAGTGGTATTCAGTTGATCACGAAGAATCCGTTGAATGCCAGAAATCTTTCCATTGTATCAGTAGCACTGGGCGTTGGATATGGAATGGGAGCTAATCCCGGAATTTTGGTACATACACCGGAGGTGGTACAGTTGGTATTTGGTGGATCGGGAATTGTACCAGCAGCAATGGTAGCTATTCTTTTAAATATCATTTTGCCGAAAGAGGAAAAATAAATACTATTTATACAGCATATGAAACAACTGCAGATATTCCTGTTCGACATCCTCAAACGAACGAACCTCATAAGAAAGGTTGATGTGAAGCTCAGGCTCCGGTCTGTCCGATGGCTCATTTAACAATGTGAGAAGATCGAAATAGAGCATGTCGTCGTCGATGCATTTGATCCTGCGTTCTTCTTCCTCTGTCAGAGGAGAACCCAGATATTTTGTATAGATCACATCTAACAGATTTTGTTCCAGTTTCTTGTATGCGGGAAGATGCTTTTTAAAAGGTCTTGGAACATCTGACAGGTAGGCTTCACTTGCATCGTGAAGCAGACAGGCAAGCACCAGTCGGTCGGAATACCCACGGGCAGCCGCTTCCTTTGCACAGTTGATACAATGACTGCCAACGGAAAAGAAGGTCTTTACATGACCGTTTCCACGACAAATTAGTGATAATGCGTGTGCGATGTCCTCGATATGAAGATGTTCTGCCTCTGGCAGAGTCGGATCAAAATGATCCCCGGTATAAGTTGTAATATAATCAGCCATATAAAAATCATCCTGTCGAAAATAGTTATTTCTCACTGATTATATAACAAAAGCAGATAAAATCAACTTTATTTTCTTTATTCAATTACGGCTCTGTTATAGATTCACTATTATAAAGCAAGCCTTTTTCAACGCCGGTACTTAGTGAGTCGCCTTATAGGCGAGGAGCTTAGCACCGTTGCGTTGAAATAGAGTGCAAACGACTTGCGTAATAATATGTGAACTATAACAGAGCCGTAATTTTGGAAATGTAAGTTATTTCAAAATATACATAAGAAAAAGGAAACCGATATACTATGTATATCGGTTTCCTTTTTCGTAGGGATTCCTACGCCTTCTTGCCGGCTGCTTCAAACTCCCGGACGATTTCTTCATCAGGAGCTTTTGTAAGCAGGCTGACCACAATGATGAAGATCAGGGATACGATAAATGCAGGAAGCAGTTCGTAGATATCAAGAATTCCTCCAAGTGGACGAATCAGATACTTCCAGATAAATACGGTAGCACCACCGGATATGATACCGGCGATCGCACCTGCAAGATTACAACGTTTCCAGAATAAAGAACAAAGCACAACAGCACCAAATGCACCGCCGAAGCCTGCCCATGCGAAGGAAACGATCTTGAATACACTGGAGTCAGGATTTCTTGCAAGGAAGATACTTACGATCGCAATACCAACGATTGTTAAACGTGCGATCAGAAGATTTGTCTTCTCGGAAATCTTGATCTTTAAGAAATCATGTACTATATTCTGTGAAACACCGGATGCAGCAGCAAGCATCTGACTGTCTGCGGTAGACATCGTAGCGGCAAGGATACCGGCAAGGATGATACCTGCGATAAGAGCAGTTAATGCATTATGCTGGCTGATGATACCTGCGATACGAACGATAATAGTTTCACTGTTTGAACCGGTCAGAGTTTCAAGTGCGCCTGCTTTGGTCATACCAAGACCGACAATACCGATCAGAACACCTGCGGTCATAGCGATCACGACCCATACAGAGGCAATACGGCGGGAAAGTACCAGTTTTTTCTCATCCTCGATTGCCATGAAACGGACAAGGATATGAGGCATACCAAAGTAACCGAGTCCCCATGCTGCGGTTGAGAAAATTGTCAAAAAGTTATATTTGACTTCAGAACCGGAGGCAACATCAAAGGTAGATGTCAGAGACAGATAACCCGGAAGGGCGGCTGCATTGTCCATAACGGCTGTCCAACCACCTGCTCTTGAGATTCCATAGATCAGAACGATTGCAAGTGCACCGGTCATAACGATACTCTGAACAAGGTCTGTAACACATACGGCATTGAACCCACCGGTGATTGTGTAACCAACAATCAACAGGGCGGACAACATCATGGCAACCTGATAATTGATACCGAATAAGCTGTTGAACAGCTTACCACAGGCAGCAAAACCGGATGCTGTGTAAGGGATGAAGAAGATAATGATAACAAGAGCGGAAAGTGCTGTGATAACATTATTCTTATCATGGAATCGTTTTGCAAAGAAATCAGGCACAGTGATCGCGCCGATATTATTTGAATAACGTCTGAGTTTTCTGGACACGAAGAACCAGTTCAACCATGTACCAACGGCAAGACCGATGGCAGTCCATGCGGCATCGCAGATACCGGACAGATATGCAACGCCCGGAAGTCCCATCAGGAGCCAGCTTGACATATCACTTGCTTCAGCACTCATGGCTGTTACGAGAGGTCCCATCTTACGGCCGCCAAGATAGAAATCTTCTGTACTGTTGTTACGCTTGCTGTAAACAAAGCCGATCACAAGCATGATCGCCAGGTAGACAACGATTGCAAGCATGATGAAAAAGTTAGTTGTCATAAACATTTAAATATCCTCCAATTTTTTATTGCGTATGCATAACATGGACAAAATCGTTAAATTTCGTAATAGAATACATAACTAAAAAATCATAGCGTAATATGAGAAAAAAGTCAAACAAATACGATCTGCTTTAGAAAAACAGGTAAAATTATGTCCTGGCTAAAGAATGGTAAAGGATTTGTAAAAAATACTTGAAAAAATAAATCAGGTCTGCTAGTATATCTTCAGACAAAGACGTCAGTTGAACGAGATACGTTCGATTGGCGTCTTTTCTGTTTTACAAAAAAAGTACCATGGAATTTTGTAAAAAAGTGAAGCGAAACCTGTCGGGGGATGCGCACCTGCCGGAGATTTCAAAAAGAATTTCAGAAAAAAATGGAGGAAATAGTTATGAATACTGGTGATACTGGTTTTATGCTGATCTGTACAGCATTGGTATTTTTTATGACACCGGGACTTGCTTTCTTTTATGGTGGAATGGTGCGAAGGAAAAATGTCGTTAATACGATGATGGCATGTACTTTTATTATGGGACTTTCGGTTGTAATGTGGATATTATTTGGTTACTCCCTTTCCTTTGGGGGAAATCACGGAGGAATCATTGGTGATCTCAGATGGTTTGCGTTAAATGGCATATCCATGAATGAGGCCGGACCGTATGCAGACAATATTCCGCATTTTGTATATATTGCATTCCAGATGATGTTTGCAATGATCACGCCGGCACTGATCACAGGATCATTAGTCGGACGTGTAAAGTTTAAGGCTTTATTCTTCTTTATCATGTTCTGGTCGATTCTGGTTTACTACCCGATGGCACATATGGTATGGGGACAGGGCGGTTTCCTTGCAGAGATCGGTTCCGTCGATTTTGCAGGCGGAAATGTCGTACATATCAGCTCCGGTGTAAGCGCATTGGTATTTGCGATCATCCTTGGCAGACGAAAAGGTTATGAGAATACTGCTTATCGTGTTCATAACATTCCATTCGTTGCTCTTGGTGCATTTATCCTTTGGTTCGGATGGTTCGGCTTCAATGCAGGAAGTGCCCTCGGAGCAAATGGTCTTGCAGCTCATGCATTCTTAACCTCAGCGATCGCAAGTGCGAGTGCCATGATGTCATGGATGCTGATCGATGTGATAAAAGACGGAAAGCCAACCTTGGTTGGTGCTTCGACCGGTCTTGTTGTCGGACTGGTTGCGATCACACCGGGAGCAGGCTTTGTTCCAATCTGGTCTGCATTTATCATCGGTGCACTTGTAAGTCCGATCTGTTGTGGTATGATTACTTTATTGAAGAAGAAATTGAAAATAGATGATGCACTCGATGCTTTTGGATGTCATGGTATCGGTGGTGTCTGGGGTGGCATCGCGACCGGATTATTTGGTAAGAGTTCGATCAACAGCGTTGCCAGATGGGATGGACTGTTCTTCGGAGACTATCACCTCTTTGTTGCACAGTTGATCGGTATCGTTGTGACGATAGCAGTTGCAGCGGTCGGAACGTTTATCTGTCTTGGACTTGTAAGACTGATCACGCCGCTTCGTGTATCAGATAAGGAAGAAAAGATCGGTCTGGATCTTGCAGAACAGGGAGAAAGTGCATATCCGACATTTAACGGATTGGATTCATAGAAGTTGCGGAAAGGAGTATGAGAATATGATGATCAAGATAGAAGCAATCGTGCGAGAAGAAGTATTTGAAGATGTAAAAGAAGCACTGAATGCGATTGATGTAAATGGTATTACAGTATCTCAGGTAATGGGATGCGGTGCACAGCGAGGATATAAGAAGCTTGTACGTGGTACAGAGGTTGATGTCGTTATGCAGCCGAAGATCAAATTTGAGATCGTAGTTTCTTCGGAAGAATGGGAGAAGAAGACGATCGATGCAATACAGAAGGCAGCATACACCGGAGAAGTCGGAGACGGCAAGATCTTCAGTTATGAGATCCGCACCGCCATGAAGATTCGTACGAAGGAAAGCGGCTATGATGCGCTGAATTAGACAAACAGGAGGAGCCTGTAAGACGGGTTCCTCTTATTTTTCTGTCTTAAATTCCATTTACAAGCCATGAAAAACAGTTTATAGTTATAGGCAGTTAAAATTGTTCAGGACGGTGTATAAAATATGAAATTTAAGAGTACAAATGAGATAGAAACCATTCAGTTACGGGATGCACAGATCAAAGAAATGAAGCTTGTCGGAGTCGGAGAAGTGGAAACAGATGGCGAAGCAGCAGAGAGTGTTGAAAAAGTGAAAGCAGACAACGCGGCAGGGAGTGTCGGAGATGCAGAAGCTTCCCTTAAAGGGCTTCGGGCAAGATGGCTGGAACTCTATGTAGAAGGTGCAGTTGTAAAGGATAACAATTCTCAGAACGAATACTATACAGACAAATATGCCGATCAGATGGAGATACGGTTTAAGAATCCGGTCATTGAAGCGGTATTGTTGGAAGGTCATAAGTATTATGATGCAAATGATAATCTGGTAGAAGAAGTTCCGGATCAGAAACTTGCGGAAGATGAGTATGAAAAGATATTTGGAAAGTTCAAAGAGAACTATATCTTCTATGGTGGTAAGCCGGAAGCAGATAAGAAGTGTTATCAGATGATCGTTGATGTTGACGAAGATTCTTATATAGTAAGCTTTTATTATGATAAGGTAATTGCCGGATGGAATCATTTCCTGAATAAGGCAAACATGGGTTAGGTGATCGAATATGGCAAAACGAATCAAAGAATATCTGGCATATGTAGATAAGCTGCTTGCAAGGGATGATGTTGATTTTGATGAGGAGATGCGGAGACATCTGGTGCAGATTGAATTTTTCATGCATGAGCGTCTGATCCATCTTCTTGTAACAATCTTATTTGCGATCCTTACGGTAGGCTGCTGTGTGACCTTTGTGGTGACGGAAAAAATACAGATCTTACTGTTAGCGGCAGCACTGTTTGTCTTACTGATTCCATATATCCGGCATTATTATTTACTCGAAAACAGCGTGCAGAGAATGTACGATCAGTATGACAAAATGATGGAAAAAGCAGGAAAAGATGCATTTTATACAGGAAAGGAAAGTTAAATGTTTAATCTGGTAATGGGAATCGTCATGATCGGGATCGGAACAATCTGTCTGGTAAAAGGCTGTGTAGGAACCTTAAGTCCAGTGATGATCTTTTTTGGATGCTGTATGATCGTGTTCGGTATCGTGGAGATCATCCGGTCAAAAGCTATCCGCAAACGCGAACAGCAGAGAAAAGACCATGAGATGGATGTCTACCTCAAAATGGCAGAGGAGATGGGCGTAGTCGTAAATCCCATCACCCATGAGATTGTCAAAAAAGAGGACGATAAATCTTAAAACGGACGAACTGGTCGATGGTTATACCTATTATTACGCAAGACGTTTGCACTCTATCCTCATGTAGCGGTACTAGATTCGCTGTTTATACAGCTCATCAAGGACCGACATTCGGATAGGCTTGCTACATAATAGTATAACCATCGACCAGTTCTGTTTGTCTGAATATGGTTATCGTCCTTTTTACAAAAAGGGCTCTACTTCAAGGTCGAGAAGTCAAATTCGGACACGCCAGAGCCGGAGGCTGCCTTGTAGACCTTGCCGGAGGTAGAATCTACATAGAAGTCACCAACCTTAGAGTTGTCAGATTTTCTGGTGTCATGAAGCTCAAAGTGGTACCCCATGCTGCCGGAGTTATAATCAGTAAGATCCTTGTCGTTATTGCGAACTTCATAGTTCTTGGAGTCGCCGGGAATCTGATCCATAAAATACTTATAAGCATGGTCATAAGTATCATAGTTTCCGGTCAGAGCATCGGATACATCCTTTGCTGCATCATCTACAACATCTCCGGCATCGTCGATCATGTTACCGAGATCCTTACCTACAGAACCTGTACCGTTTGAATTATTCCCGTTTTCTGTGGAACTGCTGTCCTCTGTACTGCTCCCGGTTGTTGTACCGGTTGTTTCAGGGTTATTTTTCTCGCCGCATGCGGTCAGGGTAAATGCCATGACAACCAGACATGCACATAAAAGAAATGATTTTTTCATTTTTTTATTCTCCTTTTCCATTTGATAAAAATAGTATCTGACATTTCCTGTTTTTTATTCGAATAAAAATATCAGATCAGGAGTATAGATGTATAAAAAACGGAAAATCTTATAAAAATGAGGAAAAAAATAAAAACAGTTTTATCCCACATAAATGACAACGAAGCGTTAAAAGAGTGTGACCGATTTTTTGCAGCTTATTGGCAAAATATAATTCTGGTTGCTGCACTGATCGTATTTTTATTGTTTACAGGAAAATTCATTATCGATCAGAAAGATAAATTTCCAGATTCAGACAGCGTGGCTGCCATGTCATCAAAAACAGTGACACGAAAACGGGCATATCTGACCTTTGACGACGGTCCATCCGATCAGACCGGAGAGATCCTTGATATTTTAAAAGAGCATAATGTTAAAGCTACGTTCTTTGTAATAGGAAGAAATGAACGATACTATCCCATGTACAAACGGATTGTGGAGGAAGGGCATACACTGGCGATCCATTCATATTCCCATGAATATAGTACGATTTATGCAAGCTATGACAATTTCGTGAATGATGTTGAGGAATTAAGAAAATTATTGTATGATGTTACAGGAGTGGATTGCCGGTATTACAGGTTCCCGGGTGGAAGTTCAAACCGTGTTACGCAGGTACCGGTGAATGACCTGATCGACTATCTGGACTCGGCAGGATTGACGTATTTTGACTGGAATGCATTGAATAATGATGCGGTGATGGCCGGACAGACACCGGATCAGCTTGTAAAGAATATATTGAAGGATGCATTAAATTATGATGACACGATCATATTGATGCATGATCTGGATTGCTGTCATGAAACAGTGGAATCTCTGCCGTCACTGATTGAACAATTAGAGGAACATGGATATGAGATCCTTCCGATTGATGATGATACACCGCATATCCAACATAGAACACATTAGAAATAGTTCATTATATTTTATCTATACATAATCAAGTAAAGAGGCTAAAGAATGACATACGAAGAAGCATATCTATATATGAAAGAAACGGGAAAAAGAGGCAGTATCTACGGAACGGAGACAGTGAAAGAACTACTTTTAAGACTGGGGAATCCACAGGATCGGGTTCCTGTCGTTCATATAGCCGGAACAAACGGAAAAGGTTCTATATTCGCATTTGTCGGGCATATTCTGGAGGATGCAGGGTATGTTGTCGGACGCTATATATCCCCAACGATCTTTACATATCTGGAACGATTTCAGATAAATGGACATTATATGAAAGAATCGGAATTTGCACGGATCATGGAGACCGTGATCCCGGTTTGCGAGGATATGGAGGAAGCCGGGCTTCCGATCCCGACCGCATTTGAGCTTGAGACTGCGGTAGCATTTCTGTATTTTGTGCAGAAAAAGGTCGATATCGTATTACTGGAAACCGGAATGGGAGGAAAGAACGATGCGACAAATGTGGTGAAACAGCCGCTTTGTACCGTGCTTGCAAGCATCAGCAGAGATCATATGCAGTTTCTTGGTGATACATTGCAGGAGATTCTGGAACAGAAGATGGGGATCCTTCGGGAACAGGTTCCGTGTGTGGCATATCCGATGCAGGATGAGATGAGACAGATATGGCTAAAAAAATGTGATAAAATGCAGATAGAACCGATCATGGCAGATACCGACCAACTGCAGGTCATAGCAGAAAATCTGCATGGAAGCAGGTTTTGTTATAAAGGACAGGAGTATGAGCTGGGGATTCCCGGAATCTATCAGATCTATAACAGTATAACCGCAATTGAGGTCTGTAATTGTTTAAAAAAACAGTATGATTTAAAAAATGTGAATACAAAGAACGGATTAAAAGAGACGGTGTGGGAGGGCAGATTCCAGAAGATTAAGGATGTGCCTTTGACTTATATCGATGGAGCGCATAATGAAGGCGGATGGAGAAGCCTCAGAGAGAATATCCGGGCATATTTTACAGGGCGGCCGTTGATCTATATCTGTGGTGTTCTTGCAGATAAAGAGTATGAGAAAATGGTGGATATCATGGCACCGTTTGCAAGCTTTATCATAACGGTAACGCCGGATAATCCACGGGCGCTTGATAAGGAGATTCTGGCAGACTGCTATCGTTCATACGGAAAGCCGGTGGATACGGCAGAGGATGTGTTTGCTGCGCAAAGACAGGCGGAAACATTGGCACAAGAATTGACGGAGCCGGTGATCGTGGTATTTGGTTCATTATCTTTTATAGGACCGCTGATACCGCGGATAAAGTAGTACGATAAACCAGGAGAGGACTACAGAGAAGAAATGACGATGGACAGAGTCAACGCAATATTAGCAAATGAAGAATATAAAGACTGGATGGAGCAGATCCGAACATCCGAGAAAGAACGAAGATTCTGCTGTCATGGGATCGATCATTGCCTGGATGTAGCAAGGATCGGAATGCTGATGAATCTGGAGGAGAAGTTAGGATTGGAACCGGAGCTTATCTATGCGGCAGCATTATTACATGATATCGGACGGGCGGTCAGCTATCAGACCAGCGAAGAACATCATCTGGCAAGTGTTCGTAACAGCCGGAGTATTTTGCTGGCAACCGGATTTTCCGGTAAGGAAACAGAGCTGATCTTAGAAGCAATCAGCAAACATAATACGACAGGGAAGGAAGCAGAGGGGCTTTCCTATGTAATATACAGGGCAGACAAGCTTTCCAGACGCTGTTTTGACTGTGAGGTCTATAACGAGTGTTACTGGAAGGAAGACGAAAAGAACAAAGGAGTGGTTTACTGATGATTATAGGGAACAAAGAATTTAAACTGAATGAAAAACCGTATGTAATGGGAATCTTGAATGTGACACCGGATTCATTTTCCGATGGAGGAACACATAACAAGTTCGATGATGCATTGTATGCTACAGAGCAGATGATAAATGATGGTGCAGATATTATAGATGTAGGCGGAGAATCGACCAGACCCGGTTATACATTAATTTCAGATGAGGAGGAGATTGGTCGTGTTGTTCCTGTGATCGAGGCAATCAGGGAACGATTTGATACCGTAATTTCACTGGATACCTATAAGGCTGGCGTGGCGGAAGCCGGAATCCGGGCAGGTGCAGATCTGATCAATGATATCTGGGGCTTCAAATGGGATGGAAGGATGGCAGATATCGTTGCTGCACATGATGTGGCATGTTGCCTGATGCATAACAGAAGGGTAATGGATTATACCGATTATTTAAACGACGTTGTTAAAGATCTGGACGAATCCGTTCAGATGGCACTTAATGCAGGTGTGAAGAAGGAGAAGATCATGGTAGATCCGGGAATCGGATTTGCAAAGAACTTAGAACAGAATCTCGCTTTAATGAATCATCTGGAGCTTTTACACAAATGGGATTTTCCGATACTGCTGGGTACTTCCAGAAAATCTATGATCGGTCTGACTCTCGATCTTCCTGTTACAGAGAGGGAAGAAGGTACGATCGCGACATCGGTCATGGGGATTATGAAGGGCTGTCAGTTCTTCCGTGTGCATAATGTAAAAGGAAATGTGCGTGCACTTCAGATGGCATGGGCGATCATGCATAGTTAATACAGTCAATAAGAGAAAATGAAGCATAAATAAAAAAGATGAGGTTTGATCTGGTAAAAGGGAGAACAGACAGGAGGTGTCGTATGGATAGAATCAGCATAAAAGGACTGGAAATATTTGCCAATCACGGAGTTTTTAAAGAAGAAAATGTGCTTGGACAGAAATTTGTAATTAATATTGATATGTATACATCGACAAGGGCGGCAGGGATCCGGGATGATCTGAAGCTGTCTATTGATTATGGAGCCATCTGTAATCTGGTTGAAAAGACGATGAAAGAGCATACTTATAAGCTGATCGAAGCAGTTGCGGAAGAGGTAGCGGCGAATATCCTTCTGTCATATCCGACGATGTCAGAGGTTGAAGTAGAGGTTGAGAAACCATGGGCACCGGTATTAATGCCGCTTCAGACAGTGTCAGTAAAGATACGAAGAAAGAGACACATTGCTTATCTGGGACTTGGTTCGAATATGGGCGACCGGGAATCCTATCTTGATTTTGCGATTGATGAATTAAATAAAGATGAATATACCAAGGTGACTAAGGTTTCGGATTTCATCGAGACAGAACCGTATGGTGGCGTGGAACAGGATGATTTTTTAAATGGCTGTATCGAGGTAGAGACACTTCATTCGCCGGATGAACTGTTACATCTGATCAATGCGATCGAGAAGGACGCCGGCAGGGAACGCCTTATCCACTGGGGACCAAGAACTCTGGATATCGATATCCTTTTATATGATGATCTGATCTGTGATGAGGAGAATCTCCATATTCCGCATATAGAGATGTGCAAGCGGGAATTTGTATTAGAGCCGTTATCCAATATAGCAGGCTATAAGAGACATCCGGTCAATGGCAGGACGATCCGGGAGCTTCTTGACGAGCTGGAACGGAACGAAGAATAAACCGGGGAAAATGAGCATGCGCATTTGATCGTATTGGCATAGTTTTAAAGACAACATTAATATTATAGAAAGACTGCAGGCGGAATGTCTTGTATTTGGAGCGGATAAAACAATGGATAAATATAATATGGAAGATTTACGGACAGTAGAAGCACAGATTGCTTCACTTGTAAAGACAAGAGATAAGATCCTGGCAGGTATGGCAGATGAGAATAAGAAGCTGACGAATGACAGCTCGCTTGCTGTTTGCGATGGAATGAAGAATTTTACCTGTGTGAAGAAATTAGAAGTAGACAAGGATACTGTTGTCTGTTATCAGGGTGTTCCGGGAGCATACAGCCAACAGGCAATGTTCAGGTTCTTCGGAAAAGAGATCCAGAATATCAATGTGCCGGATTTCGGAGATGTGATCGAGATGGTGAAGAACGGCAAGGCAGACTATGGTGTACTTCCAATCGAGAATTCTTCAGCCGGATTTGTAAATGGAATCTATGACATGGTGGGAAATAATGATGTGACCATCGTTGGCGAAGAAGAGGTTCATGTAGCACATGCATTAATGGGTGTGCCGGGTAGTGACCTTTCCCGGATCAAAACTGTATATTCACACACACAGGGTTTGCTTCAGTGCACGAATTATCTGAGCCGGAAGCCGTGGAAGCAGTGCAGTGTTGCAAATACGGCAGTAGCGGCGGTCAAGGTCATTGAAGAAGGAGATAAGACACAGGCAGCGATTGCAAGCGAGCTTGCAGCAGAGCTTTATGGACTTCAGATCCTTGCAAAAGACATTGTGAACAATGACAACAATACGACACGTTTTATCATCCTGTCAAAACAGAAAATCTTTGTGGAAAAGGCTGAAAATATAAGTATCCGCTTTTCCTTGCCGGATGAAAGTGGTACACTTTACAATATATTGAGCCATATAAATCTGAATGGAATTAATATGACAAGCATCGAATCGAGACCGCTTACCGGTAGAAAATGGGAATATGCCTTTTTTGTTACAATGGAGGGCAGTCTGTTAGATTCAAGAACAAGACATGCATTACAGGGAATCTGTGAAGATGCGATGGATTTCCGTCTGATCGGTACATATTAGGGGTGTAAAAAAGAAGTGAGGTGTATGAAAGTATGGCAGGAAAGACATTTGCCGCGATCAATGTAGGTTCTAATGAGATATCAATGAAGATCTGCGAGATCACACCAAGAAAGGGTGCGAGGGAGCTTGATACCGTAAAAACGATTATTGAGCTTGGAAGTGATACCTATAATAAAGGATATATCGAAGAAAATAATTTGAATAAACTGTGTGACACGTTGCTAAAATTCCGGAGAAAGATGAAGGAATATGATGTATCTGATTACAGAGCATACGCATCCAGTGCAGTCAGAGAAGCGGAGAATGCTTCTATGATCATTGAGAGAATTAAGATGTGTACGGATTTTGATGTGCAGATACTCAGTAATTCAGAACAACGTTTTATGAATTATAAAGCATTTGTGGCAACCGGGCTGGATGTGGATGTGGCAACCCATAAGAATAATGCATTGCTTGATATCGGAGCCGGAAGCTTACAGATCTCGATATTTGACAGAAGAAATCTGGTGCAGACGCAGAATCTTCCAATCGGTGCAGTCCGAATCCGTGATTATCTGACCCGGTTCGGTTCCGATACGGTAGATCTTGAAACACTGATGGAAGAGTATGCATCAAATGCGATCATAGAATTTAGAAATCTGTTTTTAAATGATAAAGATATTAAAAGCATTATTGCAATCGGTGATGGTATCAACAACCTGAAAAAAGTTGGTCCGGAGCTTTCGATTGCGAACAGTATATCGAGAGAACAATTCCGCATTCTCTATAAACGGGTAGTTGACATAAAACCGGAAGATCTGGCGGAACGATATGGTATCCCATATGAGCGCGCCACCCTGATGCTTCCGATGGCGATTATTTATCAGTCATTTCTGGATAATTCCAGAGCAGAGGAGATCCTGACTCCGAATGTGATCTTCTGTGATGGTATTATTGCCGACTATATGGATAAGCAGGGGACCTTCCTGATGGACAAGAATTTTGATCAGGATATTCTTGCATCTGTGAATACAATTGCAAAGAAATATAAAGTAAATCGTGCGCATGTCCAGAATGTATCGGATAATGCACTTGCAATATTTGACAGCATTCGGAAATTACACGGACTTGGTAAACGGGAACGGCTGCAGTTACAGATTGCGGCGATTCTGCATAACTGTGGTAAATTTGTAAATATGAAGGATGTATCCCTGATCTCTTATCATATCGTGATGGCGACAGAGATCCTTGGACTTTCTCATAAAGAGAGAGAGGAGATCGCAAATGCGGTATATTATAATGGATTTTACCTTCCGTCGGAATTAAGGGCCTCCGGGCGAATTGGATCGGCAGATTATATGAAGGTGGCCAAGCTTACCGCTATCCTTCGACTGGCAGATGTGCTCGATAAGAGCTATAAACAGAAGATTACAAATCTTAGGATTTCATTACATGACAATGCACTGGTGATCTATACAGATACGCTGGAGGATATTACACTTGAAGCAGGCATGTTTAAAACGAATAATATCTTATTTGAAAAGGTCTATGGTGTAAAAGTAGTATTGAAACAAAGGAGGGGTATATAAATGAGTGATAAGAATTTATTTTACAACCGGGAACTGTCCTGGCTGGAATTTGATAAAAGATGCCTGAGTGAAGCGAAGGATAAGAATATTCCGATATTTGAACGGATCAAGTTCCTAAGCATCACGGCATCCAATCTGGATGAGTTTTTTATGGTGCGTATCGCATCCTTAAAGGATATGAAGAATGCGGGATATACGAAGAAGGATATCGCAGGAATGACACCGGAAGAACAGCTTGATGAGCTGATCCCTGCAACGAAGGAATTTATGAAGAATCAGTATCAGACCTATAATCGTTCACTGGTTCCGTTATTAGAAGCAAATGGACTGAAGATTGTCAGACATTATGAAGATCTGACACCGGAACAGTCCAGATATGTAGATAAATTATTCGAACGGGATATCTATCCGGTATTAACACCAATGGCAGTGGATTCGTCCAGGCCGTTTCCTCTTGTAAGAAATAAATCTTTAAATATCGGTGCGCTGATCTATGATAAGAAGAAAGATGTTACAGATATCGCGACCGTTCAGGTTCCATCTGTACTTCCAAGAGTGATCATTCTGCCATCCGAGCGACAGGGCATGACAGAGATCATCTTGCTTGAAGAAGTGATCGAGAAGAATCTGGATAAGCTGTTCTTAAGCTATGATATCGTATGTGCACATCCATATCGTATTATGCGTAATGCGGATTTCTCAATTGATGAGGAAGAGACAGCCGATCTGTTAAAGGAGATCGAGAAGCAGTTAAAGCAGCGCCAGTGGGGTGAGGTTATCCGTCTGGAAGTAGAAGACACGATGGATAAGAAGCTGTTAAAAGAATTAAAGAAGCATCTGGATGTGGTTGATCGTGTTGTATATAAGATAAACGGACCGCTTGACCTTACCTTCCTTATGAAAGTAAATGGCCTGCCGGGCTTTGATCATCTGAAATATGAGAAATATGTTCCGCAGCCGGCATTTTCAAATGGCGACTACAGTAACATATTTGATAAGATCAAGAAGCATGATCGCCTGTTGTTCCATCCATATTATGAGTTCACACCGGTTATTGAATTTATTCGTCAGGCAGCAGTCGATCCAAATGTTCTTGCGATCAAGCAGACCTTATATCGTGTCAGCGGCAATTCACCGATCATAGCAGCGTTAGAGCAGGCTGCGGAGAATGGTAAGCAGGTAACTGTTCTGGTTGAGTTAAAGGCAAGATTCGATGAGGAAAACAATATTGCATGGGCGAAAAAGCTTGAGAAAGCCGGCTGTCATGTTATCTATGGTCTGGTCGGACTTAAGACCCATTCCAAGATTGCGCTGGTTGTCAGAAGAGAAGAAGATGGTATCAAGCGCTATGTACATCTTGGTACCGGTAACTATAACGATCAGACAGCAAAGCTATATACAGATATGGGACTTCTGACCTGTTCGGATCCGATCGGTGAGGATGCGACAGCAGTATTTAATATGCTGTCTGGATATTCAGAACCAGGAAAATGGAACAAACTGGCGGTTGCACCAATCTGGTTAAAGGATAAATTCCTGATGCTTATTAACCGTGAAGCGGAAAATGCCAGACAGGGTAAGAAGGCACGGATCATTGCCAAGATGAATTCTCTTTGTGATCCGAAGGTGATGGAAGCCTTATATGATGCATCGGCTGCCGGTGTTAAGATCGACCTGATCGTCCGTGGTATCTGCTGTATCAAAGCAGGTGTGCCGGGACTCAGCGAGAACATATCGGTTCGTTCGATCGTTGGTAATTTCCTGGAACATTCCAGAATCTTCTATTTCTTTAATGATGGATTTGAAGATATCTATATGGGCAGTGCAGACTGGATGCCGAGAAATCTTGACAAGCGTGTCGAGATCACCTTCCCGGTAGAAGATCCTGATCTGAAGAAACGAATCAAGGACATCTTAAAGATCCAGCTTGCTGATACTTTAAAGGCACACATCATGCAGCCGGATGGCAGTTACGAGAAGCAGGACCTTCGCGGCAAGGTAAAACTGGATTCCCAGATGTACTTCGCGGAAGAAGCCCGTAAGCGTTCTGCAAAACCGGAGGATGCAGATGCGGCAATCTCTCATGACCGGGTATTTATCCCGATCGAAGCGGAAGAGAGCGAGCATTAAAAAGTTGCTAAATATAACGAAAAAAGTTGCTGGATACAGTAAAAAAATTCTTGACATATGCACACGTATGTGCTAACCTATAGAAGCTGTTTAGCAGAGACAGACAAGAAAGCAGAGTATCCACTCTCACCTTAGCACGAAGAACAGTGACTTGGGTTCATATCTAAGTAGATTATAATATGTACTTATATATAATAGTGGATGGTTTGCGCTGTCCACTATTTTTTATGCAATGGAGGTAAAAAGTCATTAGCGAATTAATGATTAACGAACAGATTAGAGACAGAGAAGTGCGCGTGATCGGCGAGGATGGTCAGGTGATCGGAATTATGTCCTCCAGAGATGCACTGAAGCTTGCAAAGGAAGCAGAGCTTGATCTGGTTAAGATCGCTCCACAGGCAAAACCACCTGTATGCAAGATTATTGATTATGGTAAGTACCGTTATGAGCTTGCTCGTAAGGAGAAAGAAGCCAGAAAGAAACAGAAGACAATGGAGATCAAGGAAGTTCGTTTATCTCCAAACATTGATACTAACGACTTGAATACAAAAGTAAATCAGGCAAGAAAGTTCCTGACACATGGCGATAAAGTAAAGGTTACGCTTCGATTCAGAGGTAGAGAGCTTGCCCATGTAGAACAGACAAAGGGCATTCTTGATGAATTTGCTGAGAAGCTTTCAGACATCGCAGTCATCGATAAGCCTGCCAAGTTTGAAGGAAGAAGTATGATAATGTTTTTAACTGAAAAACGTTAATTTACAATATGACATATATTAAGGAGGAAATACACACATGGCTAAATTAAAGACAAAAAGAGCAGCAGCTAAGCGTTTCAAGAAAACAGCTAACGGCGGCCTTAAGAGAAGCAAGGCTTACAAGAGTCATATCTTAACAAAGAAGACAACTAAGAGAAAGAGAAATCTTAGAAAGTTAACAATGACGGATTCAACAAATGAAAAGGTAATGAAGAAGATTTTACCTTATATCTAATAAATCAGGAGGAACTAGAGAATGGCAAGAGTAAAAGGCGGCGTTGGCGCTAAGAAAAAACATAACAGAACACTTAAGCTGGCTAAGGGTTACAGAGGAGCTAGATCAAAGCAGTATAGAGTAGCAAAGCAGTCAGTTATGAGAGCTTTAACAAGTTCATATGCTGGCAGAAAGCAGAGAAAGAGAGAATTCAGACAGTTATGGATCGCTCGTATTAATGCTGCTGCAAGAATGAATGATATTTCATACAGCAAATTAATGCACGGCTTAAAGCTTGCAGGTGTAGACATCAACAGAAAGATGCTTTCAGAGATGGCTATCAGTGATCCGGAAGGATTTGCTAAGCTTGTTGCTGTTGCAAAGGAAAAGCTTGCTTAATTTAATATAAGCAGATAAAAACAGATCATGATGATTTTCGGAAGAAGATGGTTATGGTCTGTTTTTGCGTTATCGGAACGTTTGCCCGGCCAAGTGATCCGTTATTTTAAAGATCATAAATAAAAGGCGGACATTGACATAATTGCCTTTACAGAGTTGTCCTGTTCATACTATAATAGAACTGTACATTGAGCTAATTTATGGGACATGGAGGGTGACATATTATGTTTGTAGAACGAGTAACAAGAGAGCAGATGAAGATGTTCTTGGAGACATTCGCATGCTGCAGCGAACAGAAGAATCTTGTAATGAGATTAAATTACGCAGGAAAAGAGCCATATCTGGATGTAACCAGATACAGTAACGGAATGATGTACACAGACTCTTACTATGATTTTGACAGTACATATTGCAGTAACCTGTGGAACAAATTCCTTTATACACAGTTTACACATGAGTACTACAGTGCATTTAAGGCACATCTGTTAGAAGACGTAGAAAAGAAGCTTACCAATATGATAAAAATCTGAGAAAGTAAAATCCCTGATACAAGTATATTAACAACAAAACACTTACAGGTATATACCATTTATTCCGCAGAACACTTTCGTTCTATTTCAAACGTAGCGGTACTAAACTCTTTATCTTGCGATGAATCGTTAAGGACCGACGTTTGTAACTGAGACCTTAGCGAGGCTCGCCGAGGTTAGTTCGAAGTTATACAGAGTAAAAAGGTCTGCTTCATAAAGATATATACATGTAAGTGTTTTATTATAATTATATAAATACTTTGTATCAGGGATTTTGTGCATAAAAAAAGAAAACCTCAAAGGTTTTCTAAAAAATAAAGATGCGGGAGATGGGACTTGAACCCACACGCCGTTTCCAGCACTAGATCCTTAGTCTAGCCTGTCTGCCAATTCCAGCACTCCCGCATGTCTTATTCCGTACGGCTTACCGCCGACGCAAGTAAGATAATACCACTGTGCTATATAAATGTCAACAAGTTTTTTTACTTTTTTTTGAAAAAATGCAATGAACGGATTATGATAGAGATTTTCACCATAAAATGGACACATTTACATGATAAACTTACAACGAAGTTTGTATGTAACACGAAAAGATGCAAATATGATACATTTGTTTTTTATACTGGCATAAGACTAGGACATTTGTCAGAAAATGATATGTAACAGAAATAATACAGGAATCCTTAAGATTGTTTAATAAAATAAGGATTGCTTGATTATGCCAGACAGAGAGAGTAAAATTACAATGATTTAATTTGGGAAATATAGTATTTTCAGATATACATAAAAATAAAACAGCGTAAGCAAGGAGGCAACGATGCGGAAACGAATCAAAAAGGGTGTGGCATGTGTATTATGTGCCAGTATGGTAGCTGCCCTTCTGGGTGGATGCAGCAGCAAAAATGCAGAAAGCAGCAAACCTTCTATTCATATTGAATCATATACAAAGGTGGGATATGATACGGTGACCGTTCAGTCAGGAGATATTTCACCAATCTTGAATTTAAAACTTTCCCCGGATGAATTTGAAACGAAAAATTATAAAGTTTCACAGGATGATTATGAAGTAGAAAAGGTTAATGTATCAAAGGGAGATCGGGTTAAAGCCGGAGATATCATGGTTCAGTTTAAGGCAGATGATATTCAGGCTACGATCAAGGAATATACAGAACAGAAGGCAGAGAACGAACTGCTGATCGAACATTATCAGAAACTGATGCAGATTGATGGATCAGAGGATTATTCTGATGATATTGCAAGTCTGAAAGAGGATATCCAGATCGCAGATACATATATTAAAGAACAGAACGAGAAGATGAAGGAGTATTGTCTGATTGCAGAAAAGGATGGAACTGTAACCTATGTCAATGAGTGGTTGGGATATGGATATGCAAGTTCATCCGATAATCTGGTGACCGTAGCATCCGGATCCTCTAATTATACAGCAACGACAGATGATGATTATGAATTTAAAAAAGGGGATGTCTATCAGGCAGATTATGAAGTGGCATCCTACGATATGAAGGTTATTGATGTCAGTCAGTATGAAGATAAGGCAACCGGTAAGCAGATGCAGAAAATCTTATTTGAGCCGGTAGACAGTATGGCAGGAATTTCAGAAGAAGATGTGCTGACCATGACGATCCATAAGCCGGTGATCAGCAATGTTATCTATGTCGATGAAAAAGCGATCAATGAGAAGTCAGAAGATAATTATTATGTATTCACGATCAATGATGATGGCTTCCGGACAGCAGTTGATGTAACAATTGGTGAAACGGTAGACGGATATACGATTATTAAGTCTGGATTGAAGGCTGGAGAGCAGGTGACGGTAAATTGATAAAGAAGAGAATAATGATCAATAAAAAATCGTATGCAGTCAGAATGACAGCAATCGCTGTGGCAATGATGCTTGGTTTAACAGGCTGTGGAAAAAAAGAAGAAAAAGCACCGGAGCTGTTAGAACCGGATACAACGAATGAGGCGTACCGTCCGGTCGAAAAGAGCGATGTTGGTAAGAAGATTATCAAGAATGGTGCGATTGTACCAACGGATTACTGTTATTTCTTTAAAACCTCAGCGACACTCTCAAAGGTTTATGTCAATGTAGGTGATTATGTTAAAAAGGGCACGGTTCTTGCAGAGGCAGACAGCGATGATACGACTTCAGGAATTGAAGACCTGAAAGCCTCTCTTTCCAGTGAGCAGCAGACCCATAATGTAAATGAAAAGATATACGAACAGAAACAGAAGGAACTGGATTATAAGATTAAAGCATGTAATGAGGCTGGAGATTCTGCCGGTTCGAAAGAAAACCAGAGCACAAAAGCAGTCAATGCCGAGAATAACCGGTATGATAACATGTTGTACAATTATAAGGTCAAGAAGCTCCAGCAGCAGATTGACGAGAAGGAATCTCTGGAAACCGATAACAAGCTCGTAGCAGAACAGGACGGCTATGTTACATATGCCAAGAGCCTGACGGATACAGATTCATCAGATGAAGGCGGCGGATCGATCTCCAGTGGTGAGAATGTTGTTATCATATCTGATTACAACACACCGTATATTGAGATCACCGGTGAGCAGATCACAAGAGATGGATATGCAAATTTTAACACCATGTACACGATGATTGATGGCAAACGGTATGAGCTGGAAGAATACAAATATTCCAATCAGGAGATCGCAGCAGCACAGAGTGCATCCAAGCTGCCATATGTCCGTTTTAAACTGAAGGATGTGGATAACAGCAAGATTTTAAAGACAGGAACACTGACACCGTTGTATTTCAGTACATCAACTGCTGCAAATGTTCTTGTAGTCGGAAATGATTCCTTATACGAAGAAGGAGATAAGTATTTTGTATATGTGAAGACAGACAGCAGTGATAAGGAAAAGCGTGAGATCAAGATCGGTGCACAGGATGATAACTACACGGAAGTAAAGAGCGGCCTTTCAGAGGGAGATCTGGTTTATTATGATTCTGATTCAACGATCCCAAGTGACTATACAACATATGAGATTAAGCTGGGAACTTTTAAGACAACAGGAACCAGCAAATCCTATAAGATGGTAGATACCAATCAGATAACCTATAAAGCTCCTGTAGAAGGCTATTTTACACAGCTTGATCTGGCGGAAGGTCAGGAAGTGAAAAAAGGCGATCTGTTGTATATTGTTGACAGTGGTGGTGGTAGCGCAGAGCTGCTGGAGTTAAACTCCCAGATATCAGATGCAAAGAGTGATTATGATTCGACAGTAGCGGGCTATGAAGAGCAGATCAAGGATCTGAGAGCCGAGATTGAAGATTACCGTTCCGGCAGGAAGAAACAGCAGGTGGCAACACCGGGAGATGCTGATCCGGCAGATGATACAACGGATACTACAACAGATGACGGGGATGAAGAAGACGGTGATTACGATATCCCGGATCCAGATGATAATAATGGCAATACATTATACATGGTTGAGCAGCTTACCTGCCAGATTGAGATTGCAAAATACAATGAAGAGCTGGCAAAGATCAATTATAATACGACTGTGAATCCATTGATCGCAAAGCGTGATAAGCTGAACAAAAATAATGATGGAAAAGGTAATATCAGCGTATATGCAGAAAGCGACGGCGTTGTACAGAGTGTATATGCCAGTCAGGGAAAACAGATCAAAGAGGGTGACAAGGTTGTCAGCATAGGAAGCAATGAATCCAAGATGATGTCCTTATCCCTGACAGATAACGGTGGAAGCTCCAGACGTAACGGAAATAGCGGAAGTGACGATACCGGAAGTGATAACAGCAATGCAACACTTCTGGTCAATCAGGAGGTTACTTTAATTGATCAGAAGGATGACAGCAAGAAGCTGACCGGAAGATGTATCGGAGCAACAGCGGATTCCAAGAAGGCTTATGTAACAACGATCGATGGTCAGGTATATATAACAAGCAGCTCCGGATCCGAAGATACCAGATATTATATACAGGTGGATGATAAGAGCTTCTATGATTCACCAAAGGGATATTTTGTAAGCTTTGCAAAAATGTCACTGGAAAATGTAGTAACAGTTCCAATGAATATTATTTATACAGAGACGGATAAGACATCCGGTAAATCCTATGAATATGTGTGGAAGCTTTCAAAGGATGAGATTGTAAAACAGTATGTAACAACAAGCACAGATACAAAGTCGTCAAATGCATGTGTACTTACCGGATTGTCAGAAGGAGATGTGATTCTGAAAGAATCCGGTTCTTCCGGCAGTGGTGACAATACAAAGAAAAAAGCCGATAGCAGCTCAGAAGAATAGAAGGGAGAAGAGGAATGTTTAAATTCTTAAGAAATAAATTACTGAATAAAAAGTGGCTGAATGCCTGTCTTCTTCTTGGTATTGTGCTTCTGGTTGCTGTAGCATCCTGTAATCCGATGTTCAAAAACGGTGCAATGGATATGACGCTGGCATCCAAGTTTGATTCAGCGATAGAAGATAACAACACATATTCAGCCGTGGTCGGAAGACAGGGCTCCTGCTCAACAGACAATTTCCCGGATTCTGCATCCGTACTTGACCGTATCAATGCATATGAAAAGAAGTGGATGAGTTACATTGACGTACCGGTATTAAGCAGACAGAACAGATTGTTTATAGAAGGTACTTATGCAATGACCGGGCTCGGTTCCAGGAGATTTTTCAGTGTAAACTATATGCAGGATATGAGCGAACATATCAATATCACGTTTGGAGAGGGACTTGATACCGGGAAACCGGTTGAAGGTACTTATCCGGTGATTATCAATCAGCAGAATGCGGATACATATGATCTGGTTGTAGGTGAAACCGTATCAATTGATAAATTGGTAGACAAGGATGGAAAGCCGGTTACATTTACGGTTGTCGGAATCTTTGAACCAAAGGATACCACTGATATTTACTGGAAAGAGACACCGGTAGATTTTGATAAGATGATATTTACAGATCAGGCATCCTTTGATGCAACCGTTGCAAACTATGGTGTTTTGACAATATATTATGCAACATATAATATGCTGGATTATGCATATATCGATCATACAAATGCATCAGATATCCGTTATTATCTGAGTGCATTTTCAAAAGCAGATGGTAACTTTATTCAGAATTTCAGCAGCATACTTGCTGATTATCAGGACGATGCAACATCGATCATGATCATTATCTGGGTACTGGAGCTTCCAATCCTGGTATTGCTTCTGGCATTTATCTATATGGTATCCAGTCAGATCCTGGAAATGGAGGACGGTGAGATTGCGATGCTAAAGAGTCGTGGTACCAGTACGAAACAGATTCTTGGCATCTATTTTGGAGAATCTGCGATCCTTTCTTTGATCGCGATCGTTATTGGTATTCCGGTCGGATATCTGTTGTGTAAATTATGTGCAAGTGCAACCTCCTTCCTGAAATTCAGCTTTGGTGATACACACTTTTATAAGCTGACATGGGGAATGTTATTATACAGTCTGGTTGCTGCAGTTATCGCAATCCTGTTTATAACACTTCCGGTATTGAAATACGCGAAGAATTCGATAGTAGAGCAGAAGAGTAAACTTGGAAAGGTGAATACAAAGCCAATCTGGGAGAAGGCATTTCTGGATGTGATCCTGGTGGCAGTTTCCATTTACCTGCTGTACAACTACAATAAACAGAAGAGTGATATTGCATTAAGCATTCTGGCTGGAAACAAACCGGATCCATTGATCTTTTTGAATTCCTCCCTGTTTATATTTGCAGTTGGGCTGCTGATCCTGCGACTGATCAAATATCTGATCAAGTTCATTTATTTCATTGGTAAGAAGAGATGGTCACCTGCGGTATATGCTTCCTTCCTTCAGATCACCAGAACAGTGAAGAAGCAGGGCTTTATCTCTGTATTTCTGGTTATGACGATCGCCATGGGTATGTTTAATTCCAATATGGCAAGAACGATCAATGAGAACAATCAGGAGCGTATCGAATATAATCTTGGAACAGATATCGTTCTGAGTGAACAGTGGAAGATGGGTGCGTATCTGGATAAAGATAAGAAGAGTCACTGGTACTATGAAGAACCGGATTTTGAACGGTATACAGAGAATCTTTCCAATTCATGCAAACATCTGACCCGTGTGATCTATGATGACAATACAACGATCAAGGTTGGAGGTTCTGAACTTCCGGACTCTGTTCTGATGGGAATTAATACAAAGGAATTTGGTGAGACAGCCGAATTAAAGTCAGGCTTGAATGATGAACACTGGTATAATTACCTGAACAGTATTGCAACTGTTTCCAATGGTGTTATCATTTCATCAAATCTGGCAAAGGAATATGATCTGTCTGTTGGTGACAGCATCACATATGCAAGATACAGCCCGATGAAGACAAAGGAGCCGGTTGAGATCGCATCACCGTCCGGAACAATCTGCGCAATTGTAGATGCATGGCCTGGATTTAACCAGTACACATATGAGAAGGACAAAAGTGGAAAGGTTGTTGAGAAGGAACGTTATCTGGTTGTTGCTAATTACGCATATGTTGTCAGTGCATTTGGTCTTACTCCATATCAGATATGGGGACAGCTTGCAGATGGACATGATTATCAGGAGGTCCTGGATACGGTTGAAAAGCAGGGTATTTCATTAAAGAGTTATCAGAGTGTAGATCAGGAAGTACAGAACATGCTGGAATCTCCGCTTGTACTGATCACAAATGGGTTATTCTCACTGAGCTTCCTGGTAGCAGTTATCCTCTGTACAGTAGGATTCCTCATCTACTGGATCACATCGATCAAGCAGCGGGAGCTTCTGTTTGGTATCTACCGTGCGATGGGTATGAGCATGAAGGAGATTAACAAGATGCTGATCAACGAGCAGATGTTCAGTTCCGTTCTTGCCAGTCTGGCAGGATATGGAGTTGGAGCGGCGGCTACTGCGTTGTTTGTAAAGCTGGTAGCGATCGTATATCTGCCGGAGTCGCATAACATAGCGATCAGCATAGCGGTCAACCCATTTGATATATTGAAACTGACGATCGTAGTTGTGGTAATGTTTATTATCTGCTTCATTGTTCTCCGGACAATCTTAAAGAAGATGAACATCACACAGGCATTAAAACTGGGGGAGGACTAAACAATGAATATGATTACTGCAAGAGGAATAAAGCGGTGTTTTACAGTTGGAAATGGCGAACCATTTTATGCTCTTAAAGGAATAGATCTGGATATCCCGGAAGGAAAGCTTGCGATCCTGAAGGGAAGATCCGGTTCCGGTAAAACAACCCTTTTAAATATTTTAAGTGCGCTGGATGAAGCAACGGAGGGGCAGGTGATCATAGAGGATCACGACCTGTCGGAGATGGCTGTACCGGAAAGAGAAAAACTCAGACGGTACGATATCGGATTTGTATTCCAGTCGGTAGCGTTGATTCCGATCATGAATGCATATGAGAATGTAGATTTTGGTTTAAGACTTGCGGAATATGAAGGAAACCGGGATTCCCGTATCCGCGAGGTTCTGGAGATGGTTGGACTTAGTTCCAGAATGTTCCATATGCCGAACCAGATGTCCGGTGGTGAGCAGCAGAGGGTAGCGATCGCAAGAGCGGTTGCCCATAAGCCAAGGGTAATCTTTGCAGATGAGCCGACAGGAGCTTTGGATACAGCATCCGGACTGAATGTTATGAAGCTGTTCAAGGATCTGGTGGCAAAAGAAGGAATCACGATCGTTATGACGACACATGATCCAAACCTGATGGAACTCGGAGACGTAGTATTTGAGATAGAGGATGGTGAGATCATTGGCAAAGCATAGTGGATTTTTTAAGAAAAAAGATAAAAATACGATTCCAGAAACTGATATGCAGGAAAATGTTGCACAGATGATGGAAGAACCAATGGATCAGGATCCTGTTCAGGAAGACGCCGATATCGCAGATACAGACATGAACGATATCGGTGTGCAGGAGACTGCAGTGGATGCTGGGAACGCTGTTGATGAAGCAGATATAGCAGATGACGATACAGAAACATCAGAAGATTTGGACGATACAGACAGAAACAGTCAGGCTGCGGAAGAATATGAAGAAACCGGCAATATCATTGACTGCGACAGTCTGGTTAAGATCTATAAAACAGATGAAGTTGAAGTAATGGCACTTCAGGGGCTGGAGCTTACGATCAAAAAGGGTGAGCTGATGGCAGTTATCGGTAAATCAGGTAGTGGTAAGTCAACGCTTCTGAATATGATCGGGGGACTGGAACGTCCGACAGCAGGAAAATTATATGTAGATGGAAAAGACCTTTTTGCAATGACAGACAAAGAACTGGTAGAATATCGGAAACATACCGTTGGCTTTGTATGGCAAAAGAATTCCAGAAACCTGCTTCCGTATATGACAGCTCTGGAAAATGTCCAGGTGCCGATGTATTTTGATAAAGACAATAAGGAAGACCGGGAAGCCAGAGCCTATGATCTTTTGTGCAAGGTTGGTTTAAAGGAAAAGGTAAATTCCTATCCGGCACAGATGTCCGGTGGTGAGCAGCAGAGAGTTGCAATTGCGATCGCACTTGCCAACAATCCAAAAATCCTGCTGGCAGATGAGCCGACCGGTGCAGTCGATTCCAAAACCTCAGATATGATCCAGGATCTGTTCCGGAAACTGAATGAGGAAATGGGTATTACAGTTATCATCGTAACGCATGATATCAGTCTTGCAAATAAGGTTGGACGTGTGGTTATGATCGCAGATGGTAAGATCAGTACAGAAAAGATCATGAAAGAGGATTACAGAAAACGGATCAATGACATGGAAAGCGAGAGCTTTAATGGAACCGATTCCCATGAAGAATATTCCATTATGGATAAGGCACACCGTGTACAGATCAGTGATGATATTCTGGAGGCTGCCGGAATTGATACAAACAAGGTAAAGATTCAGGTAGTGGATGGCAAGGTTGTTATTTCAAAAGAATAAATATCAGTTCAGAAAACGGCGCTGGATGCATATGCATTCAGGGCCGTTCGCAATATTTTCACATTTTCTTTCTTGCTTTTTCTTGCTATCGTGCGTTGGTTCGATTATAATAACTTTGTTTAGCTGATTTGGAATTTCGAGGAGGAAACCATGAAGAAGAGAAAATTAACAAAAATGTCGGCAGTGTTACTGGCAACAGCATTGTCTGCAGCAACTGTTTTTTCAGGATGTAATAAGAAGGTTGATTACGATATGGGTGATGGAACGCAGAAAGAAGGAAGTGCAGGAGAAGGCGGCGAATTATCGTCCCGTCTCGGTGTTCCGGAGTCTTATGAGGGTAAGCTGGATGTCGGTGATTCCGGTATCAAAGAGATTACCATTAAAGATGATGATATCATAACACCAGATTCCGACAGTATGTCTATTGTGTCTTATAAGAAGAATTCCTTTGATAATGCATACAGGCAGAAGGTCTGTGAGGCAATCTTTGATAAGTCAAAGGGTATCTATGTATATGACTTTGAGCACCAGACCAAGAGTGATCTGCAGACTCAGATTGATTCATATCAGACGATGTTAGACGATGCGAAGGAAGCTGGAGATACAGATACAGAGGATTATTGTAAGGAATACATATCCTATCTGGAAAATGAAATGGCAACGGCAACGGATGAGAGAGAAGGAGCCGGTGATTACAGTGCATCGGATTATATCGGACAGATTGGCGATAATCAGTTCATGCTCTCATTTTCAGAGGGAACAGAAGGATTAAATGCAAGCTTTGATCTTTCTTATTATCCATCCGAAAGCATGATCAATTACAGACCATATGAGGGTGCATCCTTTGTATATGCTTATGACGCAAAGTATGGAGAAGAGGGGATTGATGACAGCATTGTAAATACTTGTACATTTTCTGAAGATGAAGCCGTATCACTGGCACAGGAATTTCTTGCCGGATGTGGAATTGATGATGTGATCGTTACAGATAAATCTCCGTTATTATGGGAGTATTATGACAGCTCTTATAATGTGATTGCAACAGAGTATGAAGGCTATATCGTAAACTTTGGACGTTCTGTCAATGGAACTGCTCCATACAGTGCGGATCTGTCTATGGTTGACACTCTTTCAAGCGATGAGGATGATGCCTGGTATGATGCTCCAACAGAGACGTTCTCCATTCAGATCGACTCCAATGGCGTGATCAACGCAAGCTGTTATCCATTGTTAGTTTCAACCGGTGAGGATCAAAAAAATGTAGATCTTTTGAGCTGGAAGGAGCTTTTAAAGGAACTGGATAAGAATGTTGCACAGTATTATACAGATAATAAGACTTCCTACAGCGATATTGAATTTAACGATGTCAGATTGACATATTACTGTATTAAGGATGATTCTCAGGATGATGTATATAATTATGTTCCTGTATGGATATTTGCACAGGCAGACGAAAATGATGGAACATATGATTTTGACTATCCGGTACAGGCACTTATGGTAAATGCAACCGATGGAACAATCTACAATCTGAAAGATGTTCTGGAGGCCGGTTCGATCTCATACAGTGATTATTACGATGATCAGGGTGATATGATCGATGGATACGAATATGATGACAGTGATATGGAAAGTATAGATTCAGATGGCAGTGATGACGGATCCGGTGATTCATCAGATGGCAGTGATGACGGATCCGATGATTCATCAGATGAGATAGAGGATGGATCCGATGAAGGGATCATTGACGACGAAGGTCTGTTAGAGGATGATGTTGTAGAATAATACAATCCTACAGGAAAATAAGGTGTCATACGACGCCAGACTATAAAGATGCAGGACGAGTGATATTTTTTATCATTTGCCCTGCGTTTTTTATTGGTTTTGGTATTGACAAAATACCCCTATGGGGTATATATAATATCGTATCCGGGATCATTAAAATTGGATACAAAAATAAATGTACAGATACAGATGGATGAAAAAATTCAGGAAACAGACAGAAGGGAGCGGACAAGAATGGAAGAACCATGTTGCCATTGTCATAAAACAAAACAGAGAACAGAAGGTGAATATAAGAAGCTGATGAACCGGCTGAACCGGATCGAGGGACAGATCCGGGGAATCAAGGGAATGCTGGAAAAGAATGCATATTGTACGGACATATTAGTACAGGTTGCCGCTGTCAATTCTGCATTGAACAGCTTTAATAAGGAACTTCTTGCAGAGCATATCCGAACCTGTGTGATCGAGGATATCAAAGCAGGAAAAGAAGATACGGTGGATGATCTGGTAGATACCATTAAGAAATTAATGAAATAAACACATAGAAATTTTCTGTCTGGAAGATCGTATGAGAATATGTTCGTATGATTGCTTTGGATATGAAACATAATAAAAATGTGTTTAAGATATAATGAAGGCATAGAATGTGCGAAGCACATGATAAAAGCTTGATAAGAGGGTGAATGAATTGGATAAATATAACGTAACAGGAATGAGCTGCAGTGCCTGCAGCGCAAGCGTAGAAAAGGCAGTGAAGAAAGTAAAAGGGATTGACAGTTGTACCGTCAGCCTGCTTACAAATTCGATGACAGTAGAAGGACATGCTGATCCTAAGACAGTTATTGAAGCAGTAGAAAAGGCAGGATATGGAGCCAGTCTGATGACAGGAGAAGACCGGAAGAATGTCGGGAAGAAGCAGGCAGCGGATGCAGATGAATTGGATAATCATGCAGCCCTGCACAAGATGAAGGTCCGGCTGATCGCATCTATCGTTCTGTTAATTCCGCTGATGTACATTTCCATGGGACATATGATGTGGGGATGGCCACTGCCGGCGATTATCAGTGATAACCATGTCGCTATGGGACTGATCCAGATGTTATTTGCAATTGCGATCATGGTTGTAAACCAGAAGTTTTTTATTAATGGATTTAAGGGTGTGATCCATGGAGCACCGGGTATGGATACATTAGTAGCACTTGGCTCAGGCGCATCCTTTATTTACAGCACATATGTATTATTTGCAATGACAGATGCCGTGATGCGGCAGGATAATGACCGTGTTATGACCTTGATGCATGATTTTTATTTTGAATCGGCAGCGATGATTCTTGCACTTATAACGGTTGGTAAGACACTCGAGGAATATTCCAAAGGTCGTACGACAGATGCCTTAAAGGGATTAATGAAGCTTGCACCCAAAACAGCCCTTGTTCTTCGTGATGGAGAAGAACAGGAAGTTGCTGCTGAGGATGTGGTAGTTGGAGAGGTATTTATCGTCCGTCCGGGATCCAGTGTTCCGGTAGATGGTGTGGTTATAGAAGGAAACAGTGCGGTTGATGAGTCTGCTTTATCCGGTGAGAGTCTTCCGGTTGATAAAGCAGAAGGAGATAAGGTATCTGCCGCAACGATCAATAAATCCGGTTATCTGAAATGTCGGGCAACCAGAGTCGGTACAGATACGACTTTATCCCAGATCATAGAGATGGTCAGTGATGCAGCAGCAACAAAAGCACCGATCGCAAAGATTGCAGATAAGGTATCCGGTATCTTTGTTCCGGCTGTCCTGATCTGTTCCTTGATCACTATTATTGTATGGATCATTGCAGGAGAGAGCACAGGCTTTGTACTTGCCAGAGGTATATCGGTGCTTGTGATCAGTTGTCCATGTGCACTTGGACTTGCAACACCGGTTGCCGTTATGGTAGGTAACGGTGTCGGAGCAAAGCAAGGTATCCTATTTAAGAATGCGGCAGCACTTGAGATGACAGGAAAAACAGATGTGGTTGTACTGGATAAGACAGGAACGATCACAAATGGAACGCCGGATGTGGTAGATGTAGTTCCGGGAAATGGATACAGTGAGACAGACCTGCTTACCTTTGCAGCAAGTCTGGAACAATACAGTGAGCACCCGATAGGCAAAGCCATTATGGAATATGTCGGACAGAAAGGGATCAAGCCACAGAAGATTGAAGATTTTCAGGTGCTTCCGGGAAATGGACTCCGCTGTAGATTAAGCAGTGAGGCGGTTTCACAGAATGAAAGAGGATTTTGTGCAGGACAGAACCATTCTCAGATATCAGATCATATTTTGCTTGGTGGAAATGGAAAATTTATCAGCCAGCATGTAACCTTATCCGAGGCGGATAATACGCTGGCAGAAGAATTAGCTTCACAGGGCAAGACCCCGATCTATCTGGCAATCGATGAGAATAAACTGATCGGTATCCTTGCAGTTGCAGATACGATCAAAGAGGATGGAATCCTTGCGATCAAAGAATTAAAAGAGATGAATTATTCAGTTGTTATGTTAACCGGAGATAATGCAAAGACAGCAGAAGCAATCGGTAAACAGGCAGGTGTTGACCGCGTGATCGCTGATGTACTGCCGGATGGAAAAGAAGCGGTAGTAAGAGAACTGATGAAGGAGCACCGTGTGATCATGGTTGGTGACGGCATTAATGATGCCCCTGCATTAACCCGTGCGGATATCGGTATGGCGATCGGAGCCGGAACCGATGTTGCAATCGATGCGGCAGATGTGGTACTGATGCGGGAAGGTCTTCGAACCGTTCCTGCAGCAATCCGGTTAAGTATGGCAACGATACGAAATATCAAAGAGAACCTGTTCTGGGCATTTATTTATAACATTATCGGAATACCGCTTGCCGCAGGTGTCTGGTATCCGATGTTTGGCTGGAAATTAAACCCGATGTTTGGAGCATTTGCCATGAGCCTTTCCAGTTTTTGTGTAGTAATGAATGCATTACGGTTGAATTTCGTGAAGATATATGTTAATAATAGTAAATACAGAATACACCAAAAAATGGTATCAAAAAATGTTGAGGGAAATAATAAGATAGAAAAGGAGACTGGTACGATGAATAAGACGGTGTATATAGAAGGAATGATGTGCGGACACTGCGAGGCAAGAGTGAAGAAAGCATTTGAGGCACTTCCACAGGTAACAGAAGCGGAGGTCAGCCATGAGAAGAAGCAGGCGGTGCTTACTTTAAGTGGCGAGTTATCCGATAAAGAGATCAAAAATACAGTGAAGGAAGCCGGATATAAGGTAACTTCGATCAAGTAAAATAGAAATACGGGATAAAAGATAAAATGGCAGGGCACGGTTTACTGTGTCCTGTCATAAATTAATAAGAAGGAAATTGTCTATGAAGAAACTATTGAACAGGTTATTTAGTCGAATGGTAATTACATGTCTGCTGGTAGCGGCACAGTTGATCTTCTTTATGGTAGAAGTATTAAAGCTGCAGCAATACTATGTATTGGTGGCGGCTATTCTGCATTTGTTAAGTTTTATAGCTGTGATGCATCTGTTATTAAAGGATGTGAATCCGTCAATTAAACTGGCATGGATCGTTCCGATCCTGATGTTTCCGGTCCTCGGTGGTCTGCTTTATCTGCTCTATGGACATATCATTATGCCGAAGAAGTTAGAGAAATATATGAAGCATGCGGCAGAATGGGACTACGAGACGGATCTGTATGCAAATATGGCATATTTCAGTGATGTGATAAAGGGGCAGCCGCCATACCGGTTGTTCAAATATACAGAAGATTATGCAGGTTCGCTTGTATATCAGAATACGGATGTCCGGTATTATCCGATGGGGGAAGATGTCTGGCCGGATTTTGTCGATGACCTGAAATCGGCAAAAAAGTATATTTTCCTTGAATATTTCATCATCAATCCGGGCGAAATGTGGAATACGGTGCTTGAGATCTTAAAAGAGAAAGTAAAAGAGGGTGTGGAAGTCCGCCTGATCTATGATGATATCGGCTCAGTTTTTTATGTGCCAAAGTATTACTGGCGTGAGATGGAAAGCTATGGGATCAAATGTATGGCATTTAATCAGGTGGTTCCATTTCTGGCAACGATCTTTAACAACCGGGATCACCGGAAGATCGCGGTTATGGATGGTACGGTTGCTTATACCGGCGGTTTTAACCTGTCTGATGAATACATTAATAAGAAATCACCTTATGGCAGATGGAAGGATAACGGTATCCGTATGGATGGAGATGCTGCATGGCGGTTCACGATCCTGTTCCTTCAGTTATGGAACAGCATCCGGAATGAAGATAAGCATATCTTAAGCTATCGTCCGGCAGAGCAGAAGGAGCATTTGAACGATGGATATCTTCAGCCATATACGACCAATCCGCTCAAGAAGGAGCCGCTTGGTGAGAACATATATATGCAGATGATCAATGATGCAAAGGAATATGTATACATCTTCACTCCATATCTGATCGTGTGCAATGAAATGATGACAGCGTTAAAGCTCGCAGCAAAGAGGGGAATCGATGTCCGTATCGTAACACCTGCGATCCCGGATAAGAAGATGATCTTTCGTATGACACAGTCGAGCTACAAAGAACTGCTTCGTGCCGGCGTGAAGATCTATCAGTACACACCGGGATTTATCCATTCCAAATGTATCCTGACGGATGATAATCTGACCTCGATCGGTTCGATCAATATGGATAACCGGAGCTTCTATCATCATTTTGAATGCGGTGTATTGGTATATGATTCCAGTATCATTGCAGAAGTGAAGTATGATATGCTTTCAACGATGAAGGAATCAGAGAAGATCACGCTGGACTGGTGTAAGAAGCATATGTCCAGAATTACACTGGTGGATGCCTTCCTCAGGCTCCTGTCACCATTGTTATAGGAATAAAGGCAAAGAGAGAAAATGACAAAAACAAATAAGAAACAAAAAGCCGGAGATCAAAAGCCGGCTTTTTCAAAAAAGAATGATTTCAAAAAAGAAGCAGCATTTCAGATTTTTAAAGAAAGCATTACAACGGCATTCCTGCTGTACATGTTTGTTGTTTTTCCATTGGTTCTTCATGATGGATATATGGATATTACGATCACAAAATACAATTTCTTTAAAAATGGAGTATTGATCTATGGGATATTGATGTGTCTGACATTTATACTCGGATTTACGGATCATATGGAAGAGCATACGGATGCTGCAAAAAAAACGGGAAGAGGCAGAAATTTTCTGGCGTCGGATATCTGGATGGGAGCTTTTGTGCTGTCAGGCACACTTGCATGGATCATGGCAGATGATAAAATGGCAGCCTACACCGGATCCATGGGAAGACGCTGCGGACTGGAATTTCTGGTGCTTGTGCTTGTGCTTTATATTGGCATTGGAAGCGGATATAAATGGCAGCAGATCCTGGCACCGGTGTTTTCTGTTATCAGTGGACTTGCATTTTTGATGGGAAGCTTACAACACCTGGATATTGATGTGTTTCATCTGTTGTCACATATCAGAGAGGATCAGCAGGCGATGTTCCTGTCCACCTTTGGAAATATTAATATATTTGCTGGCTTTGTCTGTACCAGTGCTGCGTTCTTTTCCGGTATGTATCTGATCGAAGAAAAGCGGGCATTCCGGATCTGCTATATGGCAGCCCTTTTGTTGGGCGGAGCCTCCTTGATCGCGGCAAACAGTGACAGTGCCTATATGGGACTTGCTGTAGCATGGGTGTTATTACTCTTTTTCGCATTAAAACGAAGCCTGTTTGCAGAATTTGTAACTGTTTGTACCACCTTTCTTTCCGGTTATACGATCATGGCGTGGATCACGACAGGAACCGGAAGGGGATATGAGAAGCTGTCCGGTCTGGCGAAGCTGGTGGATGCAAGAGACATATTGACTGTCTGTTGTGTGATCGGTATCTTGTGTGCGATATGGTTATCAAAGAAGAAATATAATACAGGAAGATCCGCATTATCCCGTTTGCTCATAGCAGGAATATTGCTCATAGCAGGGATCACCGTGACAGTTATCGGCTGTATCAACCATTGGGAGATCTTCGTATTTGATGATTTCTGGGGAGATTACAGAGGCTTCATCTGGTCGAGATTATGCCGACTCTATCAGGATCTGCCATTTGTTGATCAGGTATTTGGAAATGGAAATGAAAGCATCTATGCGCTGATGTCTGCCCGGTATTATGATGAGATGCTGGCAGTAACCGGAACGGTTTATGACAGTGCGCATAATGAATATCTGCAGTATCTGGTCACGATGGGAGCTTTTGGCCTGATCACTTATGTAGGGCTGATCATTACTTCGATCCGTAACTGTGTGAAAACCTGGAAGGATGAACCGGTGATGCTTGCGGTTCTGATGCTTATCGTTTCTTATATCACACAGGCGTTCGTCAATGTAGAGCAGCCGATCACGACACCGTTCCTGTTTTTATTTGTGGCGATAGCAGCAGGAATCCGCAGAAACAGTCTGAAAAAAGCAAACTGAAACACGGTCTTGTCAAAGTGCTGTATTTCGTTGTATAATCACGGAGTATGTGTATTATAGATGGATAATGGTCGGAAAGTGATCGGAGACATATATTTTGCCGCAGCTATCCGGGCACAGAATAAATAAGTAGATAATAATTATGATATAAGAGGTCAGCATCTGAGCGGATGCTGTTACAGGAGGAAAAAAATGAAGGTTTATGACGAGTTAGTGGCAAGAGGATTAATTGCCCAGACAACAGATGAAGAAGAGATCAAAGATCTGGTAAATAATGGAAAAGCTGTTTTCTATATAGGATTTGACCCAACTGCAGACAGTCTTCATGTAGGACATTTCATGGCACTTTGCCTGATGAAGCGTTTACAGATGGCAGGTAATAAGCCGATCGCCCTGATCGGTGGCGGTACAGCTATGATCGGTGATCCGTCCGGACGTACCGATATGAGACAGATGATGACAACAGAAACGATCGCTCATAATGTAGAATGCTTCAAGAAGCAGATGAGCCGTTTTATCGATTTCTCAGAAGGCAAGGCACTTCTTGTAAATAATGCAGACTGGTTACTTGACCTGAATTATGTAGATGTTCTTCGTGAGGTTGGTCCGCATTTCTCAGTCAACAATATGCTTCGTGCAGAGTGCTACAAACAGAGAATGGAGAAGGGCTTAAGCTTCTTAGAGTTCAACTACATGATCATGCAGAGCTACGATTTCTATGAGTTATTCCAGAAATATGGCTGTAATATGCAGTTCGGTGGTGATGACCAGTGGAGCAACATGCTTGGTGGTACAGAGTTGATCCGTAGAAAGCTTGGCAAGGATGCATATGCCATGACGATCACCCTGCTTCTGAACTCAGAAGGCAAGAAGATGGGTAAGACACAGAAGGGTGCTGTATGGCTTGATCCAAACAAGACATCACCATTTGAGTTCTACCAGTACTGGAGAAATGTTGCAGATGCCGATGTATTAAAATGTATCCGTATGCTGACCTTCCTTCCACTGGAAGAGATCGACAAGATGGACAGATGGGAAGGCAGTCAGTTAAATACAGCAAAAGAGATCCTTGCATTTGAACTTACAAAGCTGGTTCATGGTGAAGAAGAAGCAGTAAAGGCACAGGAGAGTGCAAGAGCATTATTCTCCCAGGGTGTTGCTGCTGATATGCCATCTGTTACATTGTCAGCCGATGATTTCAAGGATGGTGCGATCGATATCGTATCCGTACTTGTAAAGTCCGGTCTGGTATCCTCCAGAAATGAAGGAAGACGTGCGGTAGAGCAGGGCGGTGTTGCTGTTGATGGTGACAAGATACCTGATATCTCAGTTACAATTCCGGAAGAGAAGTTTGATGGAGATGGAATCGTTGTAAGACGTGGTAAGAAGAACTTCCGTAAGGTAAGTAAATAACAGATTTGAAAGAATAATAAAATAAACATAATAAAAACTCCGGTTATCTGGAATTAGGATTCTAATTTTGATGATCGGAGTTTTGTTATTGTTATTATGATGTAAATTATGCAGAAAAAAAGCAGAAATGTCAGTTGCACATGTCATTTATGCATGATAAAACGTAGAATTGACAATCTATGTTTTTTTTAGTCTGTTTTATGGTATTCTAATTTTCGGATATTAACGGTGTTTTGTGTAAGCCTCCATCAGACTGAGCATAACATGCTGGTCTTCAGGGGATAAGGATGAATAAAGAGCATTCAGTTTCGATTGATTATAGCTTTCAGAATGTTGATTGTATTCAAGAATGTCAGAAAAAGTACAATCCAGATATTCGGTGATATTTGCAAGTGTATCCAGACTCACTTTGCAGATACCACGTTCAAGCTGACTGATAAAACCTACAGACAGATTGAGGTCTTCCGCCATCTGTTCCTGGGTGACATCTTTCATTTTTCTGCGTATTTTTATGCGTGATCCTATAATTTTATAATTCAGTGTCATGATGGTATTCCTTTTCTTTTTAAGTATTTTCTAATAAATATTAAAAAAGAAACAGATAGTGACACTTCTATTATATGTAAAAACTAACAATAATACTGCATATATCTAAGAAATATACTAAAATTTACAAGTGGCATTCAAATGAGAGGGAAGTGTTATACAAATGAAAATTGGTATATGTGATTCATCTATGCATGAAGTGGAAGCTGTGAAGGATTTTATAGAATCCCGTATGGATCTGGATAATGTAGAGTTTGAATTGTATCTGCCGGAAGAAGCGTCTATAGATGTAGAAGAAAGTACTTTTTCCTGTGATATATTTATTACGGAGATCGTATTTGACAATCTGCACTATAACGGGATCTGTCTGGCCAGAGCCATCAATCGTTCTGTTCCAAATTGCAAGATTATATTTTATGCAGACCATATTCCGGATGGCTGGGATATCTATGACGTGGAGCACTGCAATTGTGTTATGAAGCGAAACCGAGATATCAAGCTGGTGCATGCCGTTGATACGGCGATCAAGCGCCTGAATATGAGCAAAAGTAATTTTATCCGGGTCTGCTATGGGAAAACGATCAATATCTTTTCAGCTTCGGAGATCATCTGTATTCACAGAGATGATCGTCTCACCAGATACTGTACAACAAGAGGTGATTATGTGCAGTATATTACGCTGACAAATGCTTTGAAAAATCTTCCGAAGATATTTGTCCGTGTAAACAGTAATTGTATTATCAACCGTCAGCACGTCAAGCATTATTCCAGATCAACCGTAACTCTGGATAATGGAGAAGTCGTAAAGATCGGAAGACCATACAAAGAAGAAGTTTTTTCATAAAAATAGAATGATTCTCTCTGTTGTGCAGATACTAGTTCGTATGAATGTATCTGTGAAACAGGGAGATTTTTTATATGAAAGATAAAATATTTGGAATATTACAACGGGTTGGTCGGTCGTTTATGCTTCCGATTGCGATCCTGCCGGTGGCAGGACTGCTGCTTGGAATCGGAAGCTCATTTACCAATGAAACCATGCTTGAAACATATGGGCTGATGCGGATCCTTGGGCCGGGAACGATATTTGCTGCTGTATTTGAGGTAATGAGTGAGGCAGGAAATGTGGTATTTGCCAATTTGCCGATCCTGTTTGCCATGGGCGTGGCGATCGGTATGGCAAAAAAGGAGAAGGAAGTTGCTGCGCTATCAGCGGCTATTGCATTCTTTATCATGCATGCATCGATCAGTGCGCTGATCACGATAAATGGTGGTACGGAATCAATGCTTGCAGGGGCGGTTGTTTCTGTCTGCGGTATCACATCTTTGCAAATGGGTGTATTTGGCGGTATCCTGGTAGGACTTGGTGTGGCTGCCCTGCATAACCGCTTTTATAAGATTGAACTGCCACAGGTGTTGTCTTTCTTTGGTGGTTCCAGATTCGTTCCGATCGTATCAGCATTGGTATATACCGGAGTTGGTATTTTGATGTTCTTTATCTGGCCGGCAATCCAGAAAGGCATCTATACCGTAGGTGATCTGGTTTTAAATTCCGGCTATGCAGGAACCTGGGTATATGGATTTATGGAACGTCTGCTGATACCATTTGGCCTGCATCATGTGTTCTATCTACCATTCTGGCAGACTGCGGTCGGAGGAACGCTGGAGGTTGGCGGGCGTGTTGTAGAAGGAGCGCAGAATATCTTCTTTGCACAGCTTGCGGATCCATCTGTTACAAAGTATGCGGTATCGGCCACCAGATTTATGTCCGGTAAATTCCCGCTTATGATATTCGGCCTGCCGGGAGCGGCTCTTGCCATGTATAAAACAGCAGCACCGGAGAAACGGAAGGCAGCAGGCGGACTGCTTCTTTCCGCAGCCCTTACAGCCATGATCACAGGTATTACAGAGCCACTGGAATTCACATTTTTATTTGTTGCACCGGCTCTGTATGGAATCCATTGTATTCTGGCAGGCTTTGCTTATATGCTGATGCATATGTTTGAAGTCGGTGTGGGAATGACCTTCTCCGGCGGTCTGATCGATCTTACCCTGTTCGGCATCATGCAAGGAAATGCAAAGACGAACTGGATCTGGATCGTTATTGTCGGTATCGGTTATTTTATCGTATATTATGTATTGTTCTATTATCTGATCCGGCGGTTTGATCTGAAAACACCGGGTAGAGATAACAATGACGAAGTAAAATTATATCGTCGAAGTGATGTAGATGCCAGAAAGCATGGAGAAAATGCCGGAGAGCAGGGATCGGACAATGACCGGAATACGGATATTTTCCGGAATCATAGCCCACAGATGGAGACTTCCAGGCTGATCTGTGAAGGGCTTGGCGGCAAGGCAAATATATCGGATATTGACTGCTGCGCAACCAGACTGCGTTGTACGGTATATGATGCAGCTCTTGTAAAAGAAGATATTCTCCGGGCAAGCGGAGCATCCGGTGTGGTGAAAAAAGGAAATGGCGTACAGGTTATCTATGGTCCGAAGGTGTCCGTGATCAAATCCAATCTGGAAGATTATCTGGAGGGGGATGATGAGAAAGCGGTTATTGCAGACGTGGGAGGACAAAGAGAGGATGTCGTTGCAGGCCAAGAGAAGAACAGAAGAAATGCAAGAAATAGACAGAAAAAGCATATGGATGATAATACAGTCTCTATATTGAGTCCGGTTACAGGCGAGGTATGTGAACTGGAGAAGGTGCCGGATGAGGCATTTTCCAGTGGAATGATGGGTGATGGAATCGCTGTATTGCCAGCGAATTCTGAAATAACTGCACCGGTTGCCGGAACAGTTGCTTTTGTCTTTGACACGAAGCATGCCATAGGGTTGGTAACGGAACAGGGAATCGGTGTGATGATCCATATCGGAATCGATACGGTAAAGCTAAATGGCAAAGGCTTTGACGCATTGGTTGAGACCGGACAGACAGTGGCTGCCGGACAGCCGATCATGCGGCTTGATCTTCCTTATCTGAAGAAGCATGCGCCATCCTTAATATCCCCTGTCATTATAACAGAGCTTCCGGATGGCTATAAACTGCGTCCGGTAAAGACAGGAAAGGTGAAGAACGGCGAGGAGATCCTGGTGGTGGAGAAGAACTAGAATAAATAGAAATGACAGAAGGATTTCCACTTGTGGAAATCCTTTTGTGAATATATTATAATAAATATGACGCTGGATACGGAAGATATGGACAGGAGGTTTGTATATAGTGAGGGAACAGATATTATACCATGGTAGTAATCTGGTTGTACAAAATCCTAGAATTATGATAAATGGACATTATAAAGATTTTGGATATGGATTCTATTGTACAAATATTGAAAAACAGGCAAAGCGATGGGCCTATACCAAAAGAGGCAAATCAATTGTTAACAGATATAGTTACAGAGAAGATATGAATTTGAATGTATGTTCTTTTAAAGAAATGACAGAAGATTGGCTACAGTTTGTTGTAGATTGCAGATTGGGAATAGAACATGCGTATGATATAGTAGAAGGTCCTATGGCAGATGATCAGGTATGGGATTATGTAGAAGATTATATGGCAAAAGTCATAAGTAAAGATGCATTTTGGGAGTTGGTGAAATTTAAATATCCCACACATCAGATTGTATTTTGCACAGAACGAGCTCTGCAAACTCTAAGATTTGAAGGGAGTGAAAGCATATAATGAACAACATATATTTTCCTGAAGAAAGAATACAGAAAGATGATGTTTATTTTGTATGTTATATGATTGAAAGGGTTGCCAGAAGGATTCACCAGAAAAATCGTTATGTAGTAAATCAAATTGGAAAGAAGAATCTGGAGCATTTGCTTAGTGTGGCAAATGTACTTCATTCGGAGAATCCATTGCAGGTAGAGGATGACTGGATTGAAGAATATGCGCTGAAAAACGGAGAAAATGATGTTACAAATGTTGATGTTGACTTAGTAGAAAAAATACCAAGTCCATTGCAAATGGGAAAAGTTTATTTGCGGCTTATTTATGATACAGGGCTGCCTGATGAAAGTGAGGTAGACGGAATTGTACGAGTTTATAATGACCCCATCTGTGATGTAATTGATAACTATAATTGTAGCGCATATTACGAGCCATCTTATGTAATTGCACGAGCTTATCAGAATGGTGGATTTTAAAAATAAAGGCAACAAAGGTGGAAGGATAAATGGCAGGAAAAAAACTGGATGAACAGATGGAAAAGGTAATACGGAATAATTACAGGCACTTGACAGGCTGTCTGATCGACCGGAAAATGACGATTACAACCATGGAAAGTATCACCTGCGGGCAGATCGCTTCCCTGATCACAGATACTGAAGGGGCATCTGCAATATTAAAGGGGGCATTTGTAACCTATTCCAACGAAGCAAAGATCATGCAGGGTGTTCCGGAAGCTGTGATAGAAACTTATGGTGTCTATTCCAAAGAAACAGCGCGGGCAATGGCGAGAGCCTGTAAACAGGCATATCGTGCAGATATTGGAATCGGTATTACCGGTACAACGGGCAATATTGATCCAAACAATCAGGATAGTGTACCGGGAGAAGTATATTATGCAGTGGCTGTTTCTGATACGATCATCGATGGATATTTCCAGATGGGAGAACAGGATTCCAGACTGTATTATAAACTTTATGCCGCAGAAAAGGTGGCAGAAACGCTTGGGGATGTGCTTGGGGTTGAAATAGAAGCGGTTTTTGCGTAAAAAATAATGAGAAACGAGGGTAAAAAAGGATGAGAAAAAAAGCAGGATTTATAGTATTAAGTATGGCACTGGCAGGCAGCCTCATGGGGTGCAGTTTTTCCTTAAACAAAGATGCTGATGGCAGCAGCAAAAAGGCCGGAACAACCGTGACAGAAGAAACCGGAAAAACGGATGAAACAACCGGTACGGATACAGGTGCTGACACGGAAACATCAGAGGAGGCTTCTTCTGCAGCAGGATCAGACGGCAAGGCATCCGCACTTCCGGAAGAAAAAGAAGTGGGATTTGGAACCGGTGAAATGCCGGAAACGTATTCGGATCACATGGTTGTTGATTCGAAAATGTCCGGGAAAGTGCAGACGAAAGATGGGGAGGTTGTATACCACTTACCATACATAAATTATGACAGTACCGCCTGTGAAAATGTAAATACACAGATAGAGAAGCTCGGAAATGATTATATGGCGAAAGCGGGAGAATATAGTACAGGATGTATTGCAATCGGATACGAATGGTCTGTTTATCAGGATCTGTTGTCAGTAGTTGTGCGGGTGGATTTTGATGCAAATGAATATACAGATTTTTATGTATATACGATCAATCTTCGTAAAGATGTACTTCTTTCAAAGGATGACGTGCTGGCTTATCTGGATATCGATGAAGATTCATATGAAAAAAACGTTCAGGATGCAATGGATAGTTGTTTTACCAATACATATAAGGATATGGAAGGTACGGATTCTTTTCTGAAAGAAACCTATGACTGGACGGTTGCTTTATCCAATGTGCGGGATGCGGTACCTTATGTAAATGAGGATGGTGAGTTGTGCATAGTTGGTAAGATATATTCTGTTGCAGGACCATCCTATTATCCTCGTCAGTTAAGTGTAGATAATCTGGAGGATGAATGTGAATATAGCGGTAGAGCGTATGAGCCGTTTTATTATAATCCAACATCAGAAGATGATTCTTCCAATGACTACATTCTTCCATATAGTGACAGCGAATATTTGACAGAGGATGATCTGGATGGATTAACACCGGATGAGATCCGTCTGGCATGCAATGAACTGTATGCCCGTCATGGGAGAAAGTTCAAAGACGCCGATTATCAGACATATTTCAATTCCAAAAGCTGGTATCATGGAACGGTCGAGCCGGATGATTTTGACGACACAGTAGTATTTAATAAATACGAACTGGCAAACCGGGATTTTATAATAGCGTATGAGAAGGAGAAAGGGTATAAGTAGGAAAACAAACGAAAAGGTATCTCATTAAAGAGGAATGATATATAGTTATTGAATTAAGTAACAAAATAATATAAAACGTGAGGCAGCTCGATATGAACTTTGTCAATTGGATGGAGGAATGTCGGGCTGTTTTGTTTTTTGTCGAAAATGCAATGTAAAATGTCAGTTTTGCATGGAACGGTTATGCGTTCTTATTTATGATAATATTGCATATGTAAGTAAGTTTTTATATGGCTATTTTAGAAAGAATTATAGAAGAGATAAAAATAACATATCATAATTTTCTTCAAACGTCTTAATTTTAGAGGCAAATAAAGATAAATGTAAAACAATATAATGTTACTAGCCAAGAGTTTGAGGAAATTTATATTGTTATATATTAAGAAATATTAATACAAATGTAGGAGAGAATGAGAATGAAGTATAACGGATTGACAGACAGTGAGGTTAAAACATCGAGAGAAAAAAATGGTTCTAATATTATCCCAGATTCAGAACCAACCACATTTTGGGATGAATTCAAAGAGACCTTTGGAGATCCTATGATTAAAATATTGCTAGTAATTGCAGGTATAATGATTGTTATGTTCTTTTTTGGATATGCAGAAATTTATGAACCAGTAGGTACGATTGTGGCTGTGATTATTGTTGCCATCGTATCAGCGAAAACTGGTGTGGCAAGCGATACCGCATATAGAAAATTGAAAGAGGATCAGAAGAAGGATACATGTAAAGTATATCGCAATGGCATGGTTACTATTGTTGATGTAGATGATGTGGTTGTGGGGGATAAGGTGCTTCTTCAATCTGGAGACAAAATACCGGCAGATGGTATTTTGATTGATGGTGATTTGCGAGTGGATAATTCTGCTTTGAACGGTGAAGCAGAGGAATGTAAGAAGTTTGCAACTGCTGAAGATAAGATATTTGCTGAGGAAATAACAGGAGATGTTTTTGTAGATGAATATTCTTTATTTAGAGGATCGGTAGTATTTGACGGAGAAGGGGTTCTTGATGTGTGTAAGGTGGGCCTAAATTCCATGATGGGTAAAATGGCTGAAGATATGCAGGATGAAGAACCAGATTCACCATTGAAGGTTAAACTTGGCATACTTGCAAAACAGATATCAACATTTGGTTACATTGGTGCAGCTGTGATTACATTGTTGTATATTGCCTTCTTTATTGTTAATGTTGGCGGATTCAGAGCTTATTTCGCTACTGGTTGGACAAATATTGTACAGGATTTAGTGGAGGCTGTTTCTCTTGCAATAGTTATTATTGTTTGTGCAGTTCCAGAAGGACTTCCACTCATGATTTCTTTAGTGTTAATGCAGAATACTAAGAAAATGTTAGAACACAATGTATTAGTAAGAAAAGCTGTAGGTATTGAAACGGCAGGTTCTTTGAATATTTTGTTTAGTGATAAGACGGGAACAATAACCAAGGGTTCTCTCGAGGTTGTTGAGTTTTTTACTGCAAATGGCGATACTATTCCATTCGATGAAATAAAAAACCACGGTAAGATAAAAACTATGCTTGATGTTGCTATTGGAATGAATTCAGCATCAATGTATGATGGATCACACAAGGTAATAGGTGGTAATGCAACCGATCAGGCATTAATGAGATTTTTGGGTGAAGATAATTATAGACTTATCAGTAGTGATACAACTTATATTGCAGGTGTTTCGCAAGGTTTTAACTCAGCTAATAAGTTTAGCCAAGTTGAAATTACAGATCTGAATCAGACATTTTATAAAGGTGCCCCCGAAAAATTTATTGAAAAAGCGACTAAAGCTTTAAATGAAAATGGAGAAGTTGTTGAATTAAGTACAGATGCTCTTAATGAAAAAATAAATGAACTTGCTTCAAGGGCAATGAGAGTATTGGCTTTTGGATATTCTGACAGGAAAATGGTTCAAGATTGTATTAATGATGATGTTGTCCTTATTGGACTTGTTGCGATAAGAGATGATGTAAGACCAGAGGCTAAAGATGCTATAAAGGAAGTACAGGATGCTGGAATTCAAGTTGTTATGATTACGGGAGATCGACTTGAAACAGCAATTGCAATTGCAGAGGATGCAGGTCTTATTCAAAACGAAAAAGATGTGGCATTAACATCTGCACAACTTGCACAAATGTCGGATGATGAGTTAAAAGCCATTATAAAGGATATCAGAGTTATAGCTAGAGCTCTTCCTACAGATAAATCAAGAATGGTTAGAATTTGTCAGGAAATGAATCTTGTTGTCGGGATGACAGGAGACGGCGTTAATGATTCACCTGCATTAAAGAGAGCAGATGTCGGTTTTGCAATGGGTAGTGGAACAGAAGCCGCAAAAGAAGCAGGAGAGATAGTGGTTCTTGATGATAATTTTAAGTCAATTAAAGATGCTATTTTATATGGACGTACAATTTACAATAATATATTGAAATTCTGTAAATTTCAGCTGGTAATTAATGTAGCAGCAGTTATTGTAAGTGCTATTAGTCCTTTCTTCGGCATTGAAGAACCGCTTAAAGTCACACATTTGTTGTTTGTAAATCTTGTAATGGATGGACTTGGAGCGATAATGCTTGGTAATGAACCTGCATTGGAAAAATATATGTTAGAGAAACCTAGAAGAAGAGACGAGAGCATTATTAGCAAGAAAATGTTTTTTCAAATTCTTACTATGGGGGCATGGTTAACGATTATAAGTTTCTTATTCTTAAAAGCACCTTTCTTTGATAAGTTTTTTGAAAACGATGCACAGAAATATACAGCATACTTTGTTTTATTTATTGTAGCAGCATTGTTTAATGGCTTTAATGTACGTGATGAAGGTTTTGGAATTTTTAAAAATCTTAATGCAAATCCAGGTTTCTTAAAAGTATGGTTTACCATAGTAATTGTACAGGCAATTATTGTTAATGCAGCCGTAGTTCCGTTTGTAGTATTTACATGGATAGGAAATATGTTTAGTTGTGTGCCGTTTGGAATTATGGGATGGATAATAACAATTGTTTTGTCAGCAACAATGATTCCGGTTGATTTGTTACGTAAATGTTTAGTTAGTAAGAAATAGAAGGAAGAAAAAGGTATTTGACCATTAATTTATCACAAGGGTAGAAGATTAACTTGTAGAAGTTGCCTTTGTTAGCTGGATTAATTTTTATGATCTTTAATTGGGAATCTAAACTGGTGAATCAGGAATTTCTAAAGAACTTGTTTGGTGGAGACCTGACATTGAACTTGGTTTAGGGTGTCTTTATAAGTTGAATGGTGGCAGGAGGAGAGGTAGACATTAGTATGATGTCCAATAAATATTTTTGGCTCTTTTATAAATCTTCCATATACTGCACTAGATAGTGGTGGTATAATCAGTGATTTCGTAGGAAACAAAATGTTTGCATTAATGGTAATTACATCTTTATTTATATTTTCATTTGTGAAGGCGTTGTAAATTGGTAACAAGCAGGTGCGATAGCAATGATACAGTATTTGGATTTTGAAGATATAATTTCAAAACTGAATGCATATAACTTATCCCAAATCATGTGAAAACTAATATTAATATCAGATTTTTATATTAAATAAATGTTCAGATTTATTAGAATTATGGTTGGAATATGAAAAACAACCGGTAGAAAAGATTGAAAACAAAACTAATTTTATAAAGGAGGTTGCAAAATGAGTATAAACTTGCAAAAAGGTCAGAAAATTGATCTTACGAAAGGCAGTGGAGGACTTAGCCGTATTATGGTTGGATTAGGTTGGGATGAGGCACAGCCTGCACCCCAACAAAGTAGTGGTGGATTTTTTGGACTATTTAAATCACATTCACAACAGCAAATTCAGGATATCGATTGTGATGCGTCGGCTATTCTTTTGAATGCAAATGGGAAACTGTATGGAAGAGAAGCAAATGACTGCTGTGTTTATTTTGGAAACTTAACTCACAAGAGTGGAGCAATACGGCATCAGGGAGATAATTTGACTGGCGCAGGTGAGGGTGATGATGAGCAGATTATGGTGGATTTAAATCGAGTTCCTGCTGATGTGGCAAAGATTGTATTTGTGGTAAATATTTATGATGCAAATGTCAGGGGACAGCATTTTGGAATGATTCAGAATGCATTTATAAGGCTCGTTAATTTGGAAAATAACGCTGAAATATGTAAGTTCAATCTTTCTGAGAACTATTATGGCATGACCGGCATGGTGGTTGGAGAAATATACCGTTACAACAGAGAATGGAAATTTAATGCTATCGGACAACCGGTTAAGGAAGCAAGTAGATTACAGTTATTACTTAACATGTATGCCTGAAAAGAGGAGGTAAGTTATGAGCATTAATTTACAAAAAGGTCAAAAAATAGACCTCACAAAAGGCGGAATAGGACTTAAACATATTATGGTAGGTCTGGGTTGGGATGAAGCGAAGCGGAGCGGTTCTGATGGTGGATTTTTTGGATTATTTAAAGCAAAGCCGCAGGACATTGATTGCGATGCTTCAGCAATTCTTTGCGATAGCAATGGTAAGTATATGGATTTAGTGTACTATCGTAATCTTCAGTTAAGTGACGGATCTATTGTTCACCAGGGGGATAACCTTACGGGAGCTGGTGATGGTGATGATGAGCAGATTATGGTTGATTTAAGCAAGGTTAGCCCTTCAGTTGGGAAAATTGTATTTGTTGTAAACATTTATTCGGCATCTGATCGCAAGCAGCATTTCGGTATGATACAAAATGCATTTATCAGACTGGTGGATATGGATAAGAACAATGAAATCTGCCGTTATAATCTTTCTGACAACTACTATGGTATGGAAGGGCTTATTGTCGGAGAAATTTATCGATACAACGGCGAGTGGAAGTTCAATGCGATTGGTCAGCCGGTTCAAAGTGCTAGTCATGTTGATAAATTGACTGCAATGTACAAATAAGTAGGAGGTGCTTTTATGGCGATTAATTTACAAAAAGGTCAGAGAGTAAGTTTGGATGGCTCAATGAAGCTGGCTCTTGTAGGACTTGGCTGGGATGTTAACCAGTTTGAGACCGGAGGAAACTATGATTTGGATGCATCAGCTTTTTTACTGGGTGCTAATGATAAATTGATTTTAGATTCAGATTTTGTTTTTTATAACAATCTTAATACTCGAAATGGAGCTGTTGTTCACCAGGGGGATAACCTTACGGGAGCTGGTGAAGGAGATGACGAAGTGATAATCATTGATTTCAGCAAAGTTCCGGATGAGATTCAGAAAATAGCAATTTGTGTATCTATATATGACGAAAGCAAAAGACTGACTTTCGGCCAAGTATCAAATGCTTTTGTCAGGGTGGCCAAACTGAGCAATGAATTTGATACGGTCGGAGAAGATCAGCTTCGGTTTGACCTTGGTGAAGAATTCTCTATTGAAACTGCTGTGCTTGTATGTGAAATCTACAGATATAACGGCGAATGGAAGTTTAATGCGGTTGGTGCCGGCTACTCAGGTGGTTTAGAGGCACTTGTTAATAAATATCACTAAAACAGGAGGATGAAAAAATGGCTATAAATCTACAGAAGGGACAGAGAGTTACTCTCGACAATAGTATGAAGCTTGCCTTGGTTGGATTGGGATGGCAGACCAATCAATATGATGGCGTAGATTTTGACTTGGATGCTTCGGCATTTCTTATAGGTGCTAATGGAAAGTGTTTAAGGGATGAGGATTTCATATTCTACGGAAACTTGAATAGTAGAAATAATGCTGTTGTGCATCAGGGAGATGAGGTTAAAGGTGGCGATGGAAATAGTGACGATGAGCAGATTATCATTGACTTTACAAAAATCCCGCCGGAGATTGAAAAGATAGCTGTTTGCGTATCTATTTATGATGCAGAAAATAATCACCAGAATTTTGGTCAGGTTTCGAGCGCTTATATCAGAGTTGCAAAGCTGGCAAATGAGTTTGATACGGTAGGCGAGGATCAGCTTAGATTTGATCTGGCTGAGGAATTTTCAATTGAAACAGCGCTTGTTATCTGCGAAATATACAGACACAATGGTGAGTGGAAGTTCAACGCAGTTGCACAAGGATATCAGGGCGGATTGGCGACGATAGTAAGAAACTATGGACTTCAGTGCTAACGTACTTTAATGGGGGGAGTTTCTGGAAGTTGAAAGATTTCCGAAGCTACACTCTGATTTATTAACTATGTATGGGTTTATGAGAATATCACATTTTATTGAAAGAACATCGGTTCTTGGGCCAAATTTGAGATCTGTGTTGTGGGTTCATGGATGTTGTTTTTCTTGTGATGGATGTTTGGCGAAGGAAATGAATGCCGGACAATACAAGGAAATGACTGCTGAAGAATTGAGAGATGTTTTCCTGAAGGTTAGTGATACCGAAGGAATCACTATCAGTGGTGGTGAGCCGTTTCTTCAGGCTGAAGAACTTGCAACAATGATAGATGGAATAAAAGCCAAGAGAGATTACGGGGTAATCATCTATACCGGATTTTTGAAGGAAGAATTGGATAAGAAAAACGAAAACGGTGTTCAGAGGCTTTTGTTGCATGCAGACATATTGATTGATGGTCATTATATAAAAGAATTGGATGATGGGAAACCCTACAGAGGATCATCAAATCAGAATATATACTTAATGACAGACCGTTACAAACCTGTATTTAATGACTATTATAATGGGACGACTAAAAGAAACATAGAAATTGATGTGGAAAAAGACAGTGTTTATATGGTTGGCGTTCCATCTAAAAATGGCATAGAAGTTTGGAAACAGTTTAAAAAGAAAGCAGATGGAAACAGAGATGCAATTTGAGTGGAATTCAAAGGATAATATCAGCTTTGGGCTATATAAAGAAGTTGTTGAAAGTAAAAATGCGCAATTCCTTATTTGGCTGGAAATCGATAATAAGGAGGTTGATTTGGTTGACCTCCGAACGGATGGCACTGAATATAGATTAAATAATTTTATTATTAAAGAAAATAGTGAAAAAAATACCATTACATTTTGTCCTACCATTGCAGGTTGTCCGGCTTACTTTAGAATAAAAAGCAACAAACCATTTCGTATGAGTGTCACTCGGAAGGATGGTACGCTGGGGGATGAATCTACATTCCAACCCGGAGAGACAAAAATAGAACTGAATCCTGCTGGAATGCGTATATATAAGGTTAACGTTGAAGGTAAAGTATTATCTGATCCAGAAAATACGACTGAAGTACGACAGGATGCACCATCGGTACAAGAGGAAACCGTTCCTGAATTCTTTGGTGGAGCATTTTCGAGCACTCCGCAACAAACAGTTACTTCATCTGATTCCAAACCTTCTGAAGTTGTGGAAAATCCTATTGACGATGCGAATATTTTTGTCGGAGGATTTAATAGTGAAAGCGACTCTGGTTTGCTTCATGATTCTGATTTGAATTCACAGCAGCCGAGCGTAAATCAGCAGACTACAGGGAATGCTTCGAATAATACTATGCCGCTCTTTGCTGATATGTTTCCAACAGTGGGAACAAGGCAGGAATCAACAAGTGCCAGAGAACCGGAAGCACAGTCTCAACCGGATGTGTCGAAGGAACAGCTAATTGAACAAAATACGGGATTTGGAACGTCTCCATTCAATTTTAATCAAGATTCTTCATTAGAACATGAAATGCCTTCATCCGGTAGCATTTCCGGTTTTTCGGTACCGTATATTGAAACGGAAGGCATACGTGAAAGAAGAGACAAGATACAAAATCTTCAACAGGATAACGACAGGACAGCACAGGAAGTAGAAAAGTTAGAAAAACAGATAGCAGAATTGGAGAATCGTTCAAGGCAGCTTTCTGACAGCAAAAGTTCACTGATTTCGCACCTTGAGATTTTGCAACGTGAATATGACAAAGATTATTCAAAATTCCAGGCTGATATAGATGAGATTAAAGGCAGATACACCGTTGATCAGTCAATTCTAGAATTTTATAAAGATAAGGATTTGGTGCCGACAGAGGATCTTCTCAGACAAACAGATGATCTCGTTCAAAGGGTTGAGGAACAAATCAGGTTGTTTGTTACCGCTCAGCAGAACAAATCTGATGAAATTGAGAAAGCGTTGAAAGTTGGTAAAAAGGAGTAATGGATGGCGACAGATCTTAGAATGCTGGAAAGACAGATTAATCAGTTGCAGAGGCAGGTTGAACAACAAAAAAGAGAGGCCGATCGAATCAGGCAGCAGTTGGTAGCTGATAATCGCAGGCAGCTTGAAGAATATCAGGAACAAATGAGAACGACTCTGGATGCGCATGATGCTAACGTTCAACAAGAGTATGAAAGGCTTTTAAGGCAGTATCAGAATAGTGTTGACCAGGAAATTCAAAATGAACAGCTTCAGATGGATATGCAGTACCAGAATCTGCTGATCAGTACAAGAGAAAAAGAAAAAGAGTGGATGGAAAAAACTCGTGAGATGGAGGAATTAATAACTCAGCTGCGTCAAAGCACTGAAAACAAGGCAAAAGTAAGTAAACAAGAAGCTAATAAGTATATGACAGAGACTGCACTGTTGTATAAGGAGGTTGAATTCCTGCCACAGGACAAGTTTTATCCACGGCGACTTAATTCATTTTATACAGCAATATGTGAGGGAGGAACATTATACAAAGCAAGCCTGTTTGAGGCGACGATAGCAATTGCTATTTCAACAAGAACAGGCCTTAGCAGACTGAAATTTGATACAGATGAGGCATATGCTGAATGGCAAAGGCAGTACTATTTATGGAAAAGTAAGACTGGATTGCTTCATTTACAGCTAAAGGATGAAATAAAGGCTTGGTTCAATGAGATAAATGGCTCCGGCAAACCGAATAGGGAACAGGAAAGAAAGCTCGGGATTGAAATAAATTATTGGAGTCAAGGCGAGTATGGGGAACTCTCTAATCAAATTGCTGAAATGGGTCATGAGATTGGGAAAGTTGAGAAAAATGGGGAAGTTGCTTACCTTAAGACGATTGACAGCGTTGATACAGAAAAGATTGAAGAATACATAAAAGAGTTAGATCAACTCGTGGAACATTTCAATCATATGAAACTCGTATACAAGAATCGATACAGAGCATCGTGTCAAAGAAGTGAATGGGGCGAGAGTATCATAGACTACTTTGTGGATGAATTAAATCTTGAGTGGTTGGAGGATATTGGAGGTTTTCGCCCTGTTGAGGAAGAAAAGTTAGCGAAGATTGATTATAAGCAGTACATGGAGATGCAATATGGTGTTGGGTACGATTTAGTTGATACAAGAGATTGGCTAGAAATCATCTTTGAGAACTCGACGGGAACGAGAATCATGCTATATATCGTGCCGTATGAGAAGAACACAGATGTTGAGAATCGATTCATTTTATACATTGATTTTGAAGGTGCTGAAGACCTTGATTACGCAAGACAAATATTTAACCATATTGTTGAGGCATTAGAGTTGGATGATGCCGAAGAAATCGTCACATTTACAAATAATGTGTCGGATCTAACGTTGAATCCCAATATGGAGCTTCGTGCGACTGGCAAGTTGATAGAAAGAAGAATTCAAGACAGAGTAAGATAGGAGGATTTTATTATGAGTGGTGAAGCAGGCGGTTTAGTGTTACTGCCCTTGGCTATATTTGCATTGCCGGTTGTAGGAGCAGTTCTGGTAGGCGGAGCTGTTATCGCCGGAGGAGCAGCTGCTGTTAATGCGGGAGCGAATGCGGTTGCTAGACGTGCAGAAGAACGCCGGAGAGAGCGCGAGGCGATAATGCGAAGTGGCATTAATGAGTCAATTGGCTCATTCAGAAGCACATTGGCATCAAATATGAATGAGCAGGTAAGACTTAACCGCCAAGCTTCTGATGAAATGATGTCAGTAATGAGTTCTCAACGTGTAGAAATGCAAAGATGGGCAGATCCAAATGACCCGGTTAAATATCAGCAATACTTAGCTAATATGAGGACTTCAAGAGAGGGAGCATCCAGAAGGTTGATGGAAATCGAGGACAATTTTGTTCGCAATTACCATGAACAGATTCAGGTCAGTATGGCAACTATTACTGATACTATCAATAGGCAGTATGCCACATATGTTAATGAAATTGAACAGTTAAATGCAGATATGCAGGCAAAAGAAAGCAAGGCAAGAGAATTTGCCGAGCAGTATCTCGAAGAGGCAAAGGCACTGATGGAGTCTCTTCAGAAAGATTATGATGGTGTAAGGTTCTCCGGAGAGGCACTTCACGAACTCCAGAGGGCATTAAATGATGCAATTACCCAGTTTAATTGTGGACTTTATGAAGCCGCAATAGCATCAGCTAAAGATACTGCGTTACAGACAATAGAAGAAATCTATAAAGCAGATTGCAAACAGCAGGAGTTTGATAATTATCATTTGGTAGCAATTTCTTTGAGTGCTGAGCTTGAAGCCTTTCTTACTCATCAAGAGTTTATTACTGCAGAGGCAAAGGCAGAAGTAGAGAGTAAAACAGGAAAAAGCTTGGAGGACGATGTGGTTGGAATTAGAATAGCTGATTATACGGATCGTCTTCAGGATGGAACAAATCAATTTGATTATCTATTGCAGAAAGTACGGGAGATAGAGGCATTTCTTGAATCTGATCAAGCGGCTGGTATTTCTGTAGAGGAGATGAAAGAATACGTTGATATGCTTAGCAATAAAATGTATCCAGCGGCTGCTACAACTTGCTATAAGGGCGTTTTAAATATGAACAACGCATTTTCAAGACAAAATGTAAGTGAACAGATTGTTGATTTTTTTGAGGAGCATAACTTTGAGTTTACAGGATATTCATATGATGATGACCGCCATGATGGAACGCTTCACATTGGATTATCCAACGAAACAACAGGAGAAGAGATTATCGTTACATTAGCTCCTGAGCTTATGGAAAACGGAGATGTTCAGACTAAGTTAGAGATAGATCAGCTCAAAGGTGATGAAACGAATGAAGAAAGAAAACAATATTACAGAGACTCTGTTCAGCAGGTGATCTGTGAAAATACACCTGGAGCAAAAATTAGTTTAAGTTGTAGGAAACATACTAAAAACAAGCTCTCAACTAAAACAGAGCTTAGAGATAGATTAAAGGTATAGGGTTAAGATGAGTTCTATTCTTGAAAAAAGCAATTTAAATAAAATATTCCTAGTCTATGGACATCTGGATGACATGTTTATTTCAAAAAATCTCCAGAAGGATAATTTTCGCATGTTTTTAAATGGCTATCTGAAAAGCCTGGGATACCAACAGATTGTCTTTTATTCAGGTGCAAAGAACCTTGGAAAGTTTGTACTGGATGACGAAAGTGCAGTAAGGGTCATTAATAAGAACAAAGATATGAGAGAGAGTATTCTCGGACAGGGCAATACTTCCGCTGTAAGCAACGTTGGTACAGCCGAGCAGCCGCTGACGGTGAGTAAGCCCCAAAAGCGCCGGCGAATAATGACACCTCATTCTGTTGCAGCGCAGGGTACTGGCAGAAATCCTTCAGAGATAGCCACGGAGCAGTCAACGGTCAATAACGCAGTCTCTTCGACAAAAAGTAATAATAGAGAGAGAAACGAATCCAAGCCAAAGACGGGATATAATAGTACAAAGCTTGTGTATAAACAGCCTAAAATCACGCCGGTAGAATTCCTCGAAGACGCAAAAAAAATTATGGCCGATGAGAGCGTTAAGTCAGCTGTGGTTTTTGCGTTTTTTCAGGATTTCTTTACTGATCATGCTGCTCCCCTGCAACCTTATTTGGAGCTTGTTTCTCATTTATGGGATGAGTACAGTGCTAACGCTAATCAGAATATTTGTATCTTTCTTGCACCTCAGATGACCAGAACAGATCTTAACAAGATGCTTGATGGAATGGAAAACGGCTATGTGCTTAAAAATAGATTTTTTAATGATGATGGAACAGTTAATAGAGGGACTGCTCTTGAAATCGGCTTACCAAACCTTGATGAGATTCTTCACCTGATGGACTATCTTCGGATTATAGGTAATAATGGCAAATTCCTTACTTTTGAAAGCAAAAAAAGGAAAAAGATTGCTTCTGCCATTATGTATCTGAGCAGGGAAGCAGATAGAGATGTCAATAAATCGGGATATCTTCATGCGATTTTTAATTCAATTACTGAATTTATGTCTATTTCTCCTGATACTCATGTTGAGTTGACCGAAGAGGATGTAAAGAGGATTTATAGTAAATATAAAAAAGTTGATGAGTCAGATCCCCTTAAGAAATTGAAATCTACAAAAGGATGGGAGAGTGTGGCATCGAGGATAGATGAGATAATCAGAGATTATCATATGAAACGTGATGCCGCAGAGAAGCAAGGTAAGATTACTGCAGAGCCGGATAGAAAAGATAGACCCTATTCAAACGAACGTATTGATAGCGTTCCGGATTCAGCGTTCCGCTACCCGGTACCTCATTTCATATTACGAGGGAATCCCGGAGTTGGCAAAACTACCGTTGCGAGGTTGATTGGTCAGATTTTCTATAATGAAGGTATTCTTGCAAAGGGAACAACTATTGAGGCTAAAAGAGATGATCTTGTCGATGCCTATGTTGGTGGAACAGCTATAAAGACTACAGAATGTGTTGAAAGAGCACAGGATGGAGTTCTGTTTATAGATGACGCATATTCACTTAATGAAAAAGGGGATGACCATAACTATCCCAAAGAAGCTATTGATACGTTGGTTCCCATCATGACTAATCCGGATAGATATAGGTTTTGCATGATAATGGCAGGATATCCGGAACCAATGGATGAACTTCTGGAAATGAACTCTGGCTTAAGGAGTCGCTTCAGCAAAAATAACATTCTTACAATCGAAGATTACAAGCCTGAGCTCTTGCAGGAAATTTTTGAAAACGATTGTAGAAAGGATGGTTACTCATTTACTGGAGAAGAAGAGGGACAAGGCACTACTCTAGATTTAGAGTTGTTTTTTAAAAACTTATATAACCAGCGAAACCGTGCTGACTTTGGTAATGCTAGAGATATCGTTGCACTGTCAAAGGAGGTTAAAATGCAGTGCAGCCTTCGCGACGATGAGAAAAGAATCATTATTGCCGATGACTTTGGCAATTTTCAAAAGTATTTTGTTCAGCATGGCGTTTCCTCAATTGACGATATCTATGCTCAGATTGACCAGTATGTTGGAATGGGATTCATTAAGAATCTGTTCCGAAATATCAGATTTGAAGTATTAGATACAATCGATAGTAAAAAGAGAGGGATTACGCCCGAACAGTATCCTGATCATTACATTTTTGCCGGAAATCCGGGAACAGGAAAAACTACTGTCGGAAAGATGATTGGACAATTCTATCATTTGATGGAAGTACTTGGCGGATCTGAAACGCTTTTTAAGGATGCTTCTGATTTAATCGGTGAACATGTTGGCGAATCTAAGAAAAAGACACTGGAGGCCATTCAGGAGGCAATAGATCATAACCAGGTGCTGTATATAGACGAGGCATACCAGATAAGTGAATCCTCATATGGAAATGAGATTATTGGTGCGATGATGACTAAGATGACCGAGAACGCCAACGATTTCAAGATGATTTTTGGAATGTATTCGAATAAGGTTGAAGAGTTCCTAAAAATGAATGCCGGATTAAAGCGTAGGTTGAGAATTGTTAATTTCCCGGACTATACGCCGGATCAGCTGTTAGAGATTTTTGACAGAACATTAAAGGGACAAGGTTGCACAATTACTGACGAGGCTCATGAAAGGGTCGCATTGATACTTAAGAGAAAGTATGAGGTACGAGGCGACGATTTTGGAAATGCCGGAGAGGTCAAAAAGATGTTTCAGGATATGAAACATCTGCATCTTGAAAGAGTATATGCGGATGACGATCCGTCAATTGACCGATATGAATACACACTAGAGGATATTCCGGAGAATCTTCTTAAGTCCGTAGAAGACCAGATTAATCCTAAGACTTTGGAAGATATTATGCAGGAGCTTAATGAACAGATAGGTATGTCTGATCTTAAGGATATCATAGTACAGAAGCAAGAGGAGATTGTATATGCTCAAAGGAGTGGTGGGGACCAAAGCTCAATCAGACCGGGATACTATTTCTTTGTTGGTAATCCGGGTACAGGAAAATCTACCAGTGCAAAACTATTTGCAGAATGCTTGCACTCGTTGGGAATAGTTAAGACACCGAATTTCTATTCGTGCACTGCTAAGGACTTGATTGGACAGTATGTGGGTGAAACTGATAAGAAAACATATGAGCTTTTGAAAAAGTCCAAAAATAGCGTGCTTTTTATTGATGAGGCATACAGCCTTTCCTATGCGGAAGGACATTCAGATCATAACTATAAGAAGGAAGCACTTGAGCAGATTATCGCCTTTATGGATGTCCCTGAGAACAGGCAAACATGTTGCTTGATTTTTGCAGGATATGAAAAAGATATGCAAGGTCTTTATAAGTCAAACAGTGGAATGCGATCAAGAATAGAGGAGGTTCATTTCAGGGATTATTCTGCAGAAGAAACCTATGAAATATTCAAATTGTTTTGTACAAAGAATGGTTTTGAACTTGCAGAAGGTATACATGACATTTATGTTCCGATTTTTGAAAAGCTTAAGGAACTTGAATACTTTTCAAACGGTCGAACAGCAAGAACAATATTTGAAAAAACGACGGCAAATCTTAAAAGACGTATCGTCAGGTCTTCCGAGATCAATCCGGTTGATGAAAAACTGATTATTCCGGATGATTTGCTTTCAGAAGGGGAAGCGATAGACATAATCGGAGTGGATGGTAAATGATTGGAGGCAAGCATTTGAATGAAACAGGAATTATATCATTGGCTTTACCAAATGGATCTGCATAGAGAACACTTTTCAAATGAAGAAGCACAAAAATCTGTCATGTTGAATACGGTTAAGTTCTATGAAATGGTTCATAGCAAGGGGACTCCTCTTGTAGGACCTATCAATCTGCATGTGCTTCTGATTGATCCGAAAAGCGGTCATTTTGAGGTGAAGGCAGGTGGAGATAGAGATGCTTTTATGCAGGATATCGATAGTGTCAAGTTTATGCCACCTGAAATATTAAATATGAGCACTCGTTGGAACATGGATGCAGATAAATTTGTACTTGCTGAGTTGCTGTTTGTCTTAAGGTATTGTAAACACCCGTATGACGGAAGGCAGGTCTTGAAGCAGCCAATAACTGATATAAACACAGCAAGACAGCTTTATAGTAATTGTCGGTTCATTTTTGATCCGGATAATTCGGAAAACGGGTTAGACTATTATACGGATTCTGTACCGATGGAACTATGGAATCATGATGAAAACTCTCAATTGAAAAATGCTTTTATACAGGTATTTACACAGGGATTTTCTGATACAAGTCTGCGTTTTAGTGATAACGCATGGAAACAGTTAATAGAATGAAATGAGGTTTTAGCGTATGCCATCATTGACAAGGAATGAGTCAGTACAAACGATTAAAGGGAATAACATAACTATTCTTGACTATATTGCAGAAGGCGGTCAGGGAGAGGTTTATAAAGTTGACTATAAAGGGCAGAAATACGCTCTTAAATGGTATAAGGCTCCTGTTCCGCCACAAGTGTTCTACGATAATCTTGCAAAAAATGTGGACAGAGGGGCTCCCAATGAGCATTATCTTTGGCCATTAATGCTAACAAAGCCATATAAGAATAGTTATGGCTATATTATGGAACTTCGTAGACCGGAGTTTCATGAGTTTAGTGAATTTCTTTTGAATCAGGCAAGATTCGGCAGTTATGAGGTTATGATTTCGGCGGCACTGAACATCGTAGAAAGCTTCCGACTTTTACATAGCTTGGGGTTCAGTTATCAGGATGTTAATGAAGGAAGTTTCTTTATCAATCCCGCAGATGGAGATGTGCTTATTTGTGACAATGATAATGTTGCTCCTAATCTGGTAAATCTTGGTGTCAGAGGAATGCCAAGATATATGGCTCCTGAGGTTGTAATAGATGCCACCAGACCAAATACACAGACCGACAGATTTTCACTTGCAGTGTTACTCTTTCGGCTATTTTACATAGATCATCCGTTGGAAGGAAAATATACGAATAATTTGCCGATGATGGATTCAACCGGAGCCCACATGTATGGCGTATCCCCTATATTCTGTTACGATCCGTCAAATGAAAAAAACAGACCGGATCCGGAATCTCAACCGAACGTAATAAAACGATGGAACATGTTCCCTCCGGATCTTCAGATGACCTTTGTGCGAGCATTTACAAAAGGCTTGAAGAATCCGAATGACCGTATCACTGAGAATGAATGGGAAGAAGCGCTTATCCGAACAAGAGCGATGCTTGTGAGCCTCAGCGGAAGAGAACAATTTGTAAACTGCTATGCAAAACAAAAAATACCCGAAGGTTGTAGGATTATAAAGTTTGATGATTATCCATCTATTGTAGCTGATGGGTCGAAATTGTACTTATGCCAGGTGGACAGCAGAAGCGTGGATCATGACACTGTTGCTGCTGTGATACGTGCAAGCCTGAGCGACAAAGCAGTTCTTGGGATTGGAAATCTTACGGACACTGTATGGAAGCTTTCTGTAGATGGACATGAAACTGAAATCGGAAAGAATGGATTTGCAAGATTGGCCAGGGGAGAAACTATAGAATTTAATGGAGTAAAAGCTACAGTGTTGTGATTATTTCGTCATGGTACTGCAAGTAATATGAAAGGCAGGAGGAAGAAAGATGAGTGACGATTTTTGGGATGGTTTTGATTTTCCTACATTGGATATCCCAACCGGGAGCACCAACTCGATAACTCAACCCATTGAACAAACGCCAAGTATTGATACGATTATGCCGGATCTTAAGAAGAGAGCCATGGTGGTATTTTTCATAATTGATATTTCCGGCAGTATGAAAGGAAATCGAATTCAGGCGGTTAATGATGCAATCAGGAACTTGATTCCGGAGCTAAAGAAGCGTGAAGCATCAAATACTAATGCGGAGATTCGGGTTGCCATTATGGAATTCTCCAGCAATGCAAACTGGAGGACAACAGAACCTGTACCGGTGTCATCGTTCAATTATAACGAGATTACTTATGTCGGTGGTGGAACCAATTTTGGAAAAGCATTTTCGGCTCTAAATAAAAAGCTTTCCAGAAATGAATTTCTCAAATCATCGGCGGGTTCTTATACCCCGTTGATCATACTGATGACCGATGGAAAACCTTCGGATTTGGCGTTGTATAAGGAAGAACTGGATATACTTAAGCAGAATTCGTGGTTTCAGTATGCGACTAAGGCAGGAATTGCGATAGAAGAAGGTGCACTCAGTCCTGAGTGCAGGAAAGTTCTTCTTGAGTTTACAAGTAATGAATCTATGGTTTTACTTGCATCAAATACCAATGTCCTAGCAAAGCAGATTCAATTAGTTACTTTGACTGGTGTCGATTTTGTGACACAAAGGGGATCGATTCAAAATAACACAACAGGAGCGGCACCTTCGAACGGACAATTTAGAAGTGCTGTGAGCAGTCCGCAGACGAATCCTGTTAATGCGCCGCAGCAATCCAATAGTGGACAGGGCAGTTCGACAGTTAATTTAGGACAATCAGTAGGAGGCGGGTCTCAGGCAAGTACTCCGTCTTCGACGGCAACGCTCGATCCTACAAGTGGCGCTAATCCTGAAATACCAGGACTTCAGGGCATAGATTGGGAGAATGATTTCCCTACATTTAATTAAGATAGAAAATAATGAGGGATGCTGATGGAAGGATTCAAGTCATATTCTGGATATAAAGTAGGTGTATCTCACATCGCAAAGAACATGGGTTGTGAGGATTATGCTGCAACCTATGACAATGAAAAGGTAAGCATTGCTGTTATCAGTGACGGTCACGGAGATAAAAAATGTTTTAGAAGTGCACAGGGAGCGCATATAGCCTGCGATGTTTCCATTGAATGCGTGAGAAGTCTGATCGAAAGTTCACCGAGTTCGTGTGATGTACTGAAAAAATCACCTGACCGAATCATAACCGAGTTAGAAAGAGAGATAATCCGCGAGTGGAATAAAGGCGTAACCAATGATCTGGGCACGAACCCAATAAATGATAATGAGTTGAATGGCCTGCCCGAAGATGCAGTTGAGGCAATTCGTGCTGGACACAGTTTAAACAAGGTATATGGTTGCACACTTATCATGTGCGTGGTTATAGATGGATTCTGGTTCGGGATTCATATTGGAGATGGTAAATGTGTTGTTGCTATGAACAATGGTCTATATACTCAACCGATCCCGTGGGATGAGGTAGGGTGTGTTGGAAATAGATCAACCTCAATATGCAATTCTAATTCATTTGCCGGATTTAGATACATATATGGAACAGATATTCCGACCGGTCTGTTTGTTGCATCTGACGGCATCGATGAAAGTTTTGACGAGAGCGGGCTTAACAGATGCTATTACACATTGGGATATTGGGTTCAAACATTACAGAAAGAAGCATTAGATTCCAAAATGGAAGAGTTACTATCTCAAGTTACTAACAACGGCAGCGGAGATGATGTTTCCATCGCTTGTATCTTGAGCACAGTTAATGACATCAAAAAGCCATATGCTTCTTCGGAACAGGTGGCAGAAAAACTAAAGGAACTGATTGATAATATAAAAGATAAGGAAACGCAGTTTGATAGCCTGACAGAATCAAAAAGGGAAGCCTTGGAAAATTTGGCTGAATTAGAGGCTGAAATTGAAGAGCTAAAAAAGAAAATCGCTTTACAGGAAGAACAGGTTATCGATAAAAAGAATGAACTAAACAATATTGATAACAACCTTCGTGATGTAACTTTACGGTTACAAAAATCTGTTGCTCAACTGCCAAAGGCTAAGGAAACAAAGGAACGTATCGACCAATATTGGAAGGAAAATGGCGTAGAGGTCAGAGAAGATGCTGATTTAGATTATTTACCCAGATATTCAGAAGAAGAACTTGGAAAAGTGATAGCGGAGATCGAGGGATTACATAAAGAAGAACAATTGAAAGAAGAACCAGATGAAAAACCGGAAGAAACTGTGGCGATTGATAGTGCCAGGAATTTGAAAGATACTGATGAAACCTCATTAAATATTGAAAATCCGACAGAAGTAGTAAAGAGTGAACCGGGCAAGGAAAAAGACACAACTGCTCCAACAATAGAGTTCGCAGAAAGTAATTATCAAGAGGGAAGCAGGCAAATTATAGAAAAAGATGAACTGGCCAGCGAAAATCAGGAATTGAAGAGCCAAAAGAATGGCTTCTTAGGAGGTCTATTCAGAAGAAAAAAATAGAATGTGATGTTCGGGAGAAGTGAGAAATGGCATCATTGGAACAAAAAACGGCATTGGTAGATAAATATTGCAATGCTCACAGAGAGTGGGTTCAGAATGCTGAGATGCATCAACGGAATTATGACTCTGCTATGAGTGATTACGCAAGCGCTAATCAGAGAGCAAATTCTGCACAGTATGAGCTAGATAGATTGTACAATCAGATGTCAAGTGCTGAAGCAGAAATGAGAAATGTTGAGTCAGAATTGAATTCGTTAAACGATGGGCAGGAGCATTCCGCTTCAGAATATCAGTATTTGCGAAGCAGATTAGAAGCAGCCAGAAATTCATATATGGATGCTCAAAGGCAGATTGGACCAGTACAGGGACAATTACAGCAAGCACAGGGAGAAGCAAGGCAGGCTTACTTAGTAGCACAGCAGGAGAGTCAGCAGTATGAGCAGGCTCAGGCAAATGTTGAGAAATGCAGTCAAGCTCTGGAACAGATGAGTGCTCAACTTTCACAGGAGGCAGATGTTTTACAGATGCAGGTGAATTCAGAAAGTTCATATGCGTCAACTCTCCAAGGGGCTTCTGGGAACATGTTCGCTAACTCTGCGTTGGCAGCTGCGGGGCGGCTTCAAGCTTCAGCGAGTACAAAGCAGGCGGAATTGACAGGTACGCAGGCTCTGATAGATCGAATCCATCAAGAACTAAATGGTGGAGATTCTACGGCTTCAATGGGTGCAAAGGTGCTACGAAGAAGGTAATAGGAGAATAACAGATGACAGGTTTTTATTATGCGTCATATGGACTTGTGATTATAGGAGCATTAATAAGTATTATTGCATCCTGGAATGTAAAAAGAACATATAAAAAATACAGTTCCTATGGCAATTTACGTGGAATAAGGGCAGAGCAGGTGGCTCAAGCGATTCTTAGTTCTGCTGGGATATACGATGTAAGAATAGAACGTGTCTTAGGAAGTTTGACGGATCATTATTCGCCGAGAGAAAAGGTGCTTCGCCTGTCAGATAGTGTTTATGGTTCAACATCCGTTGCTGCTATAGGTGTTGCGGCTCATGAATGCGGTCATGCTATTCAACATGCAAAAGGTTATGTTCCGCTGGCGTTCAGGTCAGCTGTTATCCCTGTTGTAAACATTGGCTCCACCCTTTCATGGCCAGTTATTCTTTTGGGATTAATTTTTGGATGGACTGGGTTGATAGATGTGGGAATAATCCTTTTTTCCTTGGTGGTACTCTTTCAGTTTATTACGCTTCCTGTAGAGTTTAATGCTTCGGGAAGGGCGTTATCGATTTTACGGGAACGGAATATCTTATATGGACAGGAACTTGATGCATCTAGGAAGGTGCTAATAGCAGCTGCACTCACATATGTGGCGGCGCTTGTGTCATCGATTCTCCAGCTTTTGAGACTTGTTTTGCTGAGAAGGAGAAGATGAGCCTTCTTGAATATGAAGAATGATTACGAAAGGTGTTGTGTTTAATGGAAAGCATTTTATATCAGATTAAAAGAATACCGGATCTTACATTAAGCAAGTATAGTGCTTTAGATGAAAGCGGTGTAGATGGTGTGCTTAAAAAACATCTCGCTTTTTTGCGGCAAATACACAGGCAGGCGATAGATGCCAATGAAACGGTTCATTGGATTTATGAGTACAACCCTGCAGAGAAGAAGGGAAACAGGCTGAAAATATATTTAAAATTTGACTCAGATAAAGTCAACAAATATGCCGATAATCTGATAAAAAACTCTCCGTTGGCTCCATATTTCGACATTGTGAGAGTTGTTCCTGTTGCACAAGTACTTCCTTATATGCAGTGGCTTGGAAAAGTTGATTCTGGGTATGAATGGGTAAATAAAGCTGAAAGCGATCCTAAAAAAGAAAAAGAACGGCAGAAAAAATTAAAAGCAGAGCAGGAGAAGCTTGCTCTTCAGATGAACGACATAGAATATGGGTGCATGTCCACACTCATAAAGCGAGAGAAATTTTCTAAAGCTGACAAAGAGGAAAATGGATACTTTTATTCTGTTAATGAATGGAAGATGAATGAAGATGCCAGATTATATGGCATGTTAACGATGATGCAGAAAATGAATGCACCATGCGTGTATTGTGTTGATTTTAAGCCAGTAGATTATACCAATCTGATTGAAGATCCTCGCATGCTAGGGAGTGCCATGGCGGCATTAAGGAGGATGTTAACTTTACGTGTAGAAAAAAATAATTCAGGTACATCTTTTCAAAGGGATGAAAGTGCTGATTATACATTGAATAGATATAAGGATTTGATAAAGGAATTAGCTGCTAATCCTCACTTTCAGGTTAATGTCAGGGTTTATGCACAGGATAGTATATATGCTGGAATGCTTTTGGATGCTGCGGCTTCTGAAGCACTTGATGAGGGTACACACGATGTAATCCACCAAAGAGGAGCCTTTAAGTATAATGATATTATAGAAGCAAAAGTGTATGACTTTTGTAACCAGAAAGCCCCACAAGAACTTAGATTTTGGCCAACACTATTTACATTGAAAGAGCTGTTACCGTTTGTGACACTTCCAACGTTGTATTCTGGAGAAAGCATCGAAATGCCTAAGGAGACAGCGCCAGATCATGATGATAATGGGTTGTTTCTTGGTAAAGATAGTGATGGATATAAAGTGTATATACCATTAAAGAATTTGCCAAAGCATGCCTTTTTAGCTGGTGTTCCGGGTTCTGGAAAAACAAATAGCATGCTACATCTAGCTACTACATTGTATTCAAACTTTGGAATTCCTTTTTTAATACTTGAACCGGCTAAGCAGGAATATAGGGCATTAGTGAATAAACCTGAAATGAAAGGTATAACGGTTTTTTCACCGTCTTCAGGAACGAAGTTTCTGCTGCACATTAATCCATTTCAGTTTCCTAAAAAAATGGCACTTGCAGAACATATTGGCAATTTAAAGAATGTATTTGATGGTGCATTCTCCATGGATCCACCTATGCCTTTCTTGCTGGATAGAGCGATAGAACGTGTATATAGAAATAAAGGTTGGCTTCCGTATATGTTGAATAACGGAGATCTTCCATATCCAACAATGGGTGAGTTGTATACGACGCTTGAAAAGATCCTTGATGAAACAGATTATGAAGGAGAAGTAAAAGGCAACTTAAAATCCGTTTTACAGGTGCGTATCGGTAGCTTGCTATCCAGAGAAATGGGAGATGTGTTTGATGTTCCAGAATCTACAATTGCTCCAGATGATTGGTTAAAAAGGCCGGCAGTAATTGAACTGGAGGCAATGGGAAGCGGTCCTGCAAACTTCTTGACTTTGATGTTGTCAACGCTTATCAGGGAATCATTAAAAATGAATCCGCAACCGAAAGAGGCAAAGGAAAATGGACCACGACATGTGATTTTCTTTGAAGAGGCACATAACTTAATTGGACCAAAGGCACAGAAGGAAGGCGGAGAGGGAGCAGACCCCAAAATTGCTGCAACTGCATTCATTGTAAAGATGCTTGCTGAGGTTCGTAACTTAAATGAAGCAATAATAATTGCCGATCAATTACCTACAGCAATGGCACCGGAGGTAATCAAAAATACATCTCTGAAGCTTGGTCACAGGATGACTTCTCAAGATGATCGCCAGCTTTTAGGGGGAACCATGTCTGCAGATGATGTACAACTTGAGCGAATGGCTACATTCTCACAAGGTAAGACACTATGCATTTATGAGGGGCTCTTAAAGCCTTTTGAGCTTCAAATGGCACAGTGGTCAAGAGTTAAGGAAAAGGATGAGACTGGAAGAGAAAGAGAAGTAGTGAGAGATGAGTTGTATGATTCACCAAAGGATGATGAACTTTATGATATCTTGTGTTATCAAGGCTCCCCGTTTATCAGTGATATGGAGCAGAGTTACATTATTACGACCAAGAAGATGAGCGACAAGTGGGAGGAAGTAAAAAATAGAAGTAAGGATTACATAGACGATTTATATACAATAATAGAGCTTTCCGGCGAAATAGAAGAAAGCAAGCAAAGATTAGAAAAATATAACTGGGCTAAAGTTTCTCCTGAAAAGAGAAAGGAGGTTTTCGACAGGGCAGAAGAAGAGGCTCGTAAACAAAGAGATAGAATTGAGACTGCCAAAAGAGCGTTTAACAATATATGCGATCAGATGGAAGAGGTTATTTTCAGTTTGGCATCATATAAAAAACAGAATCGGTATTTTGCAGATAAAGTTAATGCATTCTCATATAATTTGATGTTGGAGTATAGGGCTTTTTCTATTGAAGTTAAGGAAATGTGTGGCTTTGAGAGAACCGAAGAACAAAGGCAAAGAAGAATAGATATACTTGCTCAATGGAAGTAAGAAGGTGATTTAGTGGGTCAGAGATACGAAAAAAATAGAAATAGCGTATCCGAGAATAGAGAAACTCGAAGAAGAATTGGTGAAGAGGGGAGAATCCTGTCTGAGGAATTTGCATCCTTACAGGAACTCTCAGGAATGATTGATTCCTTGGATGATGATATTGTAGATTCGGTTAGGGAACTTGAAACAGTTCAGGTAACCGAAACCGAAAGGCTTGTATCAGAGCAGGAAGAGGCCGACGCAGAGAAGGAAAAAATCACAGCGGATATAAATGCTGAGATAGATAAGCTTGATGCCGGTGTATCAAAATTGGATCAACTTCGGAGTTTTGAGTTTGGTCAAAAATCAGTGAATGCTGCAGAGAAGACATACAGAACTGAGATTTCAAAATTCAAGGAATTACTTGATGAGCTTGAGGATTCTAGCGATACCAAAGGAGATTCAAGCACTGAAACATCGTCTGATAGCATGGAATCGTTTGAAACAGTCTCAGATAGTGATACCAACTGGGTGGAAGGCAACACTGTTCAGGTACCACATTCTAATAACTTAGCACCAACGAGAAGCACACCAAGAGATCTTCCCGCCACAGAATTTGGATTTACGGATGATGGCAATGGTAATATGGTCTATGATTCTCCATTAGAGATGTCAGAGTATTTGTATAAAAACCAGGGAAGTGCGGATCCGGCATATCAAGGAACATGTGGTCTCTGTTCATGCGCAAATATATTACGTCTTTCTGGTGTAAACTATTCTGAAAAAGATATATTAGATTATGCAAAAACACAGAGAGGATTGATAGATTATCACATCTTTTCTCCTTCTGCGAGTGGAGCAACGAGTCCAGAGTCAAGAAAGGAAATTCTTGAACACTTTGGAATTAGTAGTGGTGTCTTTCCAATAAAAATGGATTCGTATGGAGTAGCTACACAAGAGTCTATAGATGAAATTGCAAATCATATCGCTGAAGGTCGCGGAGTGATATTATCTGTACACGCTGGAGAATTGTATTATGGACGACCATTTAAGAGCGATTATCATGCCGTAATAGTTACAAGTGTAGTAAAAAATAAGTTTGGAGATGTAGCTGGTTTTTATATTGCCGATTCGAATCCGGGTAGAGGAACAAAATTCTATACAGCATTACAAATTCAAAACGCACTTACTGGAAATGGTATGAATGTAACATACTCACATATAAGATAGGAGATGGATATGATTTCATTAAAAAAAGCGAGAAGTACAATTTTTAGCACAGAATGCGGAAAGTGTATAAAAGAAGGATTGGAATGCTCTGAACCAATAATAACACAGGACGAAAATGGATTGATAGATAATTACTTTGTTTATGGATGCGACAGTGAAGGTAGACATTTTACCAAACCGCTTGTTGGGTTTGGGGTGTATACAGATAAAGAAAAAACTGCGTATTTGGGTAGAGAGTTTGAGTTTGAAGACAAGGATTATATATCATCGGATGAGATTAATATGGATCAAAGCTTTGAAGCGTTTGATAAATATTCGGAAGTGTATCCAAGAGTGAGAGAGTTTGTGTACAAAAAATGTGATGATGAAGAGAAAGCGTTACTAAGAATTTATTTAGATAATTTGAAGTTATTTTCAGGAAGTGTAATTTATTCATTCTATGAAAAAATATATCCTGAGTTTTTTGAATGGGTATGTAAAGAATTAGAACAAGCATAAAAATACTATTTTTTGAAAGGAGAACACATTATGGGCAGAAAGTTAGATTCAGTTAAGGACAAGTCAAGAGAGGGTAGTGATTCCTTCAGAGAGACAGACACAATTAGTAAGAAAGCTGTAAGTGATGTCAAACAAATGAAGGGGCTTATTGATTCTCTCCCGGCGGATGTTGATGATGAAATTATTCAGGCAGCAGAAACCGTCAAGGAAGGAACTAAATCCGACGCTGAGGGATATATGAATTCGGAAGTTAAAAGCCGGGTTGAGCAGGGCAAGAGGACAATGGAGGCTTCTTCAGATATGGCAAAGGAGCAGATTCAGAATAACGAAAGAGCTTCTCAAATTTTTCAACAGATGGATAGTGTGGGTAGTTTTGGAAGTGCAGCTCGAGAGACAGGACGTGATAATATTGAACATTCAACACAGGAATTTAATAATGCAATTAATGACAACACTCAGAGTATGGAACGGGCTGAACAAGCATTTAGCCATGATCTGAGCGAAATAAGTGGGACTTTTTAATGGAAAGTAAGACCGTGTGATCGTTTCATCTATCATCAATATTTAAGTACAGGGAGAGTAATACAAATGTCCAGTCAGTTTCAGCTGAGAGAAAGCAGTATAGAAAATGTAAAAGATGAATATGCGCTTATTATGCAGATCTGGGGGGAATTAGAGCGTCAGGCGAATGAGTTTACCCAAAATTGTACGGATATTCAGAATAAGTATAAGAATGATGTTGAGTCTGCTGGACGTAATCATAATTCGGCACTGCAGAGAATCGAAAATCAATATTCCACAGACAGTTCATCTCTTGAGTACGAGCGTAGTTCTGCATTAGAACAATGGCAGAAAAAGCATGAGGCCGAAGAAAACGAAACCAAGAAGAAGCAGAACCAGGCAAAGAAAGATAATGAAAAGGTTCAAGATGATTCCTCGAAATTTAGACAGGATGTAGTCAGGTCCATAAACAATAGAAAGCAGCAGATGGGTGCTTTCCTTACGCGTATCGATCAGGCAGAGGTTAAGATTCAGGCAGGGCGATATCAAAAAATAGTCAAGAAAGGGACAGAACTATATCCTATTCTGGAAACAACATTCGATAGCATTATGCTAAGAGATCCGGATCAGATGGTGAAGAATATCAATTATCTGAATGAGCAGTTTTTGAGAAAAGTTATTCATTACTCAAAACTTAGGGACAGTTGCGTAGAATTCTATTCGATGAAAAAGAAAGCGAAGGAATTATACGACGAAGAATGTGCCAGGTTAGATGCCGGTATTCCTGATGCAGATAAAAAGGTTCAGGGAATGATTGATGCGGCTTATCAGCGTCTTACGCAAGAAATGCGCAACCTGAATTCTACGGCGGAACAGCAGCGTGCAGCATATGCTAAATACAGGCAGGAACTGATAACTGACTTTGCAAAGAAAAAGGAAGCACTTGACGCTAAGCATAGGCAGCAGATTCAGCAGGAAAACACGAGATTCCAGAATGAAGGACAGGCGAGAGATGAAAGACGTAAACGCAATCTGATGGATGCTCTGAAACAGTATCAGGATGATATGCTTAGATCGTTTCCTCCTGGAATACTAAAGAGTTTTATTGATGAAATCCAATCAAGAAGAATCGCAAGAGCAGAGGATTATGTTACCGCAGATAAAGAGCCCTTAAATGTCCCTGTTGGATACATATATTTTCAGTTTAAGCAGTTCCTCGAAAATAAGATTGTTGCGCAGTTTATGAATTCCCAGTATAGCTTCATACTGAAGAATGGAGCTTTTGTGTTCCCATATACAATCGGGATTAATGAGAATTTTGCACAATACTATGAGTATAAAACAGACCTAAGCGAGACAGCAAAAACGCACATGCAGACACTCTGCTTAAACACTTTTCTGAGTACACCTCCGAATAAAATGAGGTTCCATTTTATTGACCCTCTGAAATCAGGACAAAGTTTTGCTCAGTTTAAGCTGTTTGAGGAAGAGAATAGCTCCAGCTACAGCATTATTCCAAACGGAATTCAAACAGATTCTCAGTCCATACAGCAGGATTTGAAAGTTGTGGTTGATCATATCAAGTCAATGCAGGTTAACACTTTCAAAGGTCAGTATAAAAACATAAGAGAGTATAATGCTGCAAACGTACTCAATCCTCAGCCCTATAATATTATTGGAATCATGGACTTTCCTGCCGGATTTACAGCTCAGTCGATTGAACTCCTCAGTCAGGTTGTTGCAACAGGTAAAGAGTGTGGTGTTTATGTCATAATCATGGCGAACGGTGATCAGCTGATGAGTCTTGAACCTAAACTTAAGAATGCAGCAGACAGCATCGCAGCAATGTGTAATGCCTATCAGCTCATAAAACTGGGCTATGTTGATATGAAGAGCAGTAAAGACAATGTCATTCACAGGATTGATCCACCTATGAGTATTGACGGTGTTGCCAGACTTGCTCCTGTGATGAAGAAAGGAATTCAGAAGGCCGGACGTATTATAGTTAAATACAGTGATATAGGACCAAAGAAATCTTCCTTCTTAAAATGTTCTACAGCAGAAGGAATATCTATTCCTATTGGACTTAGTGGAGCCAGTGAGACCCAGAAACTCAACCTTGGAATGCCTGGAAGTCAGTCGATTCATGCTTTAATCTGTGGTCAGATCGGAAGCGGTAAGAGTAGATTATTGCATGCAATAATTACGGGAGCATTGCTTCAGTATACCAAGGATGAACTTCAGATATACCTTATAGATTTTAAGAGTGGTACTGAATTTAAAATCTATGCGGATTATAACCTACCGAACTTTAAAGTAATAGCGATTGAGAGTGAGCAAGAATTCGGTTTAAGTGTTTTGAGGGATATAAAAAAAGAGAGTGAAAGAAGAGCGCAGATTTTTAATACGGTTACGAAGAGTGATATAACATCTTATAACAATAGTAGTGCATCGCAGCAGTATGGAAAGATGGCAAGGGTTCTGATTGTTATTGATGAGTTCCATATGCTTTTTAGTAATGCGAATCAGGCTGTAGCTACTGAAGCATCACAGATAATGGATGGAATACTTAGGCTTGATCGAAGCTATGGATTTCATATGGTTCTTTGCTCACAAAGTATTCGTGGAATGAATGCGATTAACGAAGCTGCACTTGCACAAATTGCGGTTAGAATTGCTCTAAAGTGTCCGAAGGAAGATGCTGATATTGTGCTTGGTAAAGGATCTGATGCTATTGCTCAGATTGAAGAAAATGATGCCGGTTCGGCAATCTATATGCCCGCAATTAGTTCTCCAAAGACCAGTAATAAATTCAGAGTGGGTTATTTAACATCTGACGAACACATGAAGCTTCTTGAAGAACTGAATGATTATTACAATTCCAAGAACGAAAACTCTGATGCCAGGATTCTTGTATCGGATGTTTCTGACAGCAGAAATAGCGTCTTCCAGATATATTATTCTTTATCAAAGATTACGGCCGAAAAGAATGTTTTGCATTTTGGAGAACCGCTTAGAGTTGATGCAAAACTGGAAGCAAAGTTTAGAAATGCTGCAGGGAACAATCTGATTCTATTTGGAAGCAATGCTCAGAAAGCGCAGAATATGCTGACTTTTGCATTAATGGATCTGATGATTCAGAGCATTGATGATATGCGTCAGGGTGCAAGACATCCATACATTTTTGTTCTCAATTATACAGATGGCACTGGAAATGTTATGTTTGATGGAGTTAAGCAACTCAGCGAGGTAAAACTGCCGTCAGTTGCTTATCTTGACAGTTCACAGGCTGTAAATGCCATTAATCAGATTTACCAATACTATAAGCAGAAGACTCCACAGGATCCTGAAGCATGGCTTATTATTTCCAATTTGATGGTGGCTACCGACTTACAAAGCGGTAGTGTTTACGGTAGTTATAGCGAGACGGCGAATTACTTTGAGGAAATCCTTAGAGAGGGCCCGGCAAAAGGTATTTTTACTGTGGCGTGGTGCGATGATCCTACTCTGTTCAAAGCTAAATTTGTAAATCTGATTCAACTTTTTGGAAAGCGAATTGTATTTAATGTTTCAGATGAGGATGCGCTGGCCCTTGCCGATGTTGTAAAGGATGAAAGTATTAACCGTAATAATGCCTATTTCTACGAGAATGGACGTGGTAAAGAGAAATTCAGACCGTATTCGACTCCTATGAAAGACTGGCTTGATGGACTATGCAAAAAGATGCGGAATGAGATACGCTAAGGAGGTTTGTATAATTTGAACGGTAACGGAAGAGACAATATAGTTATAGGTTTCATGGTTATTTTCACATATTTTCTTATATATGCCTTTTTAGGTTCATCGCAGATTCTTCAGTCTATGGGAGGGTTGCCACTAATCAATTGTACGGCGGATCTCATAGAGAATGGATTCTCCGGAGAAACTATTGCAACATTGACCAAAGATTTTGGTCAAACAATTATCGTGATTTTTGTCGTTGTATTTGTTCAAAACCTTGTGCCAGCTAATGCAGGAAGGGGCTTTAGAAGAGTAATAATAACTATTATAGGCTACATAGTGCTCTATCTGGTTTCAATGTGGTTTGTTAGGAACATTGTATTCTCGGATAAGACGGGCGAGATTTTACAGATGTTTATTGCAATCTTTTCGGTTGTGATGGGCGGTTTAGGGGCGGTATTTGCATCACCTTTAAGAAGAATCATAACGAGATCGATGGCTCAACAAGTGCTAAGAGATAACCTGTTAAACAGCAGACCGGTTCAATGGCTGGCTAGTTCTTTCTTTATTACGACAGTCATACTGTTCTTGGCTGTGGTAATTGAAATGACGGTGGGTTTGACATACTTCTTTACAGTTATAGTTGCCGGATTTCCAGCAATTTTAACCATGATACTTATGTTAGTAGGTGTGTATTTTTTGATCTTGGGCGGATTTAGGCGAGATTAAAGAAAATAATTTATAGATGTTGATTGGAGATAGTTAATGAAACGAGTATGGATGAACCACTGGTTCAGCACGGCATTGAACATTATTGATTTAATGCGTCAGGATTATGTTGATCTTTGCATAATTGGTAGCAACGAAAACGAGTATACTGTGATAAAGAATGGTTGTGATGAGTGGTATCAAGAACCTGTTCTTAAGGATGACGAGTACGTTGAGTTTTGTTTAGAATTCTGCAAAGAACATAATATTCAGTACTTTCTGCCGAGAAGAGGAATGCTAAAAATCAGTGAGTGCAAAGATCAATTTGAAAGAATAGGGGTAAGGGTTATGATGGATGATTATCCCATCGTTTCAACTCTTAACCATAAAGAAATGGCGTATCGTTTCTTTAAAGAGAAGAACATAGGAACGGTTCCTGATTTCTACATAGTTAAAACACTGGAAGAATTTAAGAACGCTTACGAGGACTTATTAAGAAAGTACAAACAGGTTTGTTTCAAATTTGAAAGGGATGAGGGAGGAAAGAGTTTCAGACTTATAGACAATCAAAGGAAAGGCTATGCGGCATTGTTTAAGAAGCAGAATACCAGGATGACATTAGACGATGTTCTTGATGCGCTTTCAGAGAGAGAGGTGTTTTCTCCGATAATGATTATGCCATTTCTACCAGATGAAGAGGTTAGTGTAGATTGTTTAGATACAGAAAAGGGCTTAATTGCTCTGCCGAGGATCAAAGGGAATAATAAGTATGAACTATTGAGGTTTGATGAGGATATTATAAGCATATGCAGGGATTTTCAAAATAAAGTAGGACTGAAATGTCCATATAATATACAGTTTAAATATCTCGATGGAATACCGTATTTTCTGGAGGTTAATACCAGAATGTCTGGTGGGATACAGATGGCTTGTTATGCCAGTGGTGTTAATATACCCCAACTTGCATTGAAAAAGATATCCGGTGAAGAATTGGATTGGAGTTGCAAATATGAAGAGAAGATACTGGCTCAGGTTTTACAACCGGTGACAATAGATTGAGGTTGATTGTATGAGTGTTTTGTTTTCTGATTTAGACAATACAATGATTTTTTCTCATCATAGGGAAATCGGTAATAAAAAGATTGTTGTTGAACACTTAGATGGAAGAGCGCAGAGCTTTATGACCAGATTCACCTATGATTTCTTTACTAAGGCGGATTGGTTAAATACTATTCCGGTTACCACGAGAACTGAGCAACAATATCGTAGAATTGAGTGCGCTCAGGAACTACGCTTTAAATATGCGATTATATGTAATGGTGGAAAATTACTCATAGACGGAAAAGAGGATCTGGGGTGGTCGCGTAAGACAGATGTACTTGCAAGGGATTGTTATGACAGTATAGATTATGCAACGGAAGTCTTGTCTCATCTCTGTAACGATGAGGCTGTACACAGACCAGAGAAGTATATGAGTTATGCGAAATGCAATAATCCGGAGAGTGTTTATATAGAGTTACGCAAGGTGATAGATATAAATAAGGTCAACATACAAAGAGATGGCAGGAAGGTATATATATTTGCAAATGGAATAACAAAAGGAGAGGCTTTAAAAAGATTTATTGATGGCAGGAAGTCTGAAACAATTATAGCTGCTGGTGATAATTTGATGGATGTCTCCATGTTAAATAGAGCAGATATTGCATTTGCCAATCAGAGTATTTTTGCTTTAACGACATGCAAGAATAAGATTAAAATTATTGATGAGATCTTTTCAGATGGAATTTGTAAATCTATTTCCGAAATGAGAATGAAAGGAAAATTATAACGGTAGCTGTAAATGATAGAGAATATTGAACTAAAATATAGGGTCGGAGCTTTGCTTTATTCACCGGCACTAAATAGAAAAGTGGCAGACTCGATAATTGCAGAAAAATTCAGTCAGCCATATTCGCTAGCACTATGCCTTGAAGATACAATTGCTGATGACAGTGTGGCATTTGCTGAAAAACAACTCGGAAGCACATTGAGAAAACTATTAGAAGCAAGTCATAGTAGCAAGTTTTATGTGCCTATGATTTTTATCCGTGTTCGAAGCTGCGAACAACTGTTAAGGCTATGGAAGGAGTTGGCTGATTGCTCTGAGTTGATTACCGGTTTTATCTTTCCGAAATATTCAGTAGGAAATGCCGATCCATACAACGAAGCAATGAGAAAAATAAACTCTGAAGCTCAGAAGCCTGTCTACATGATGCCGATATTGGAAAGCGGGGATATAGTTGAGTATTCCACGCGACATACAGTATTGTCTGATCTTAAACGAAAGATAGATTCGGTCAAAGACCTAGTTCTTAATATTCGTGTAGGAGGAAATGACTTTTCAAATGAGTTTGCTGCCAGAAGGCATTATGATGAGACTATATACGACATACTTCCTATTTCGCAGTTGTTGGGTGATATTTTGACTGTTTTTTCAAGAGAGTATGTCGTGTCAGGACCAGTGTGGGAATTCTTTTCAAGTGATAATGAAGAATGGAAACGTGGGCTCCGAAATGAATTGAAATTAGATAAGGTTAATGGGTTTATAGGAAAGACTGTAATTCATCCTAAACAGATAAGCGTAGTAAATGAAGCACTTAAAGTTTCTCATAAAGATTACGAAGACGCAAAGGAGATACTGAATTGGGATGAGAATGGTTTGCAAGTTGGAAAGAGTTTCGCCGGAGAACGGATGAACGAAGTAAAGACTCATATAAACTGGGCATATAAGACAATTGCACTTGCAGAAATATACGGGGTGAATTGAAATGGTAATTACAGGAGGAAATTAAATTGCAGTATTCAATAGATGATTTGGTAAGATTAGCAAAAAGGGACAATAACAACATTCGTCCTTACCTTTATGTTAATCCTATCCAAGGGAAGCATATTCCCACAGATCCTGAAGACACGATGATGATGTGTCGGACTTTAGCAAACATGGTGAAAGCGGCATATCCATCTGATCGGTTATTCGTAATAGGATTTGCAGAAACTGCAACGGGAATAGCTGCCGGCGTTTGTCACTATTTGGATAATGTGGTTTATTATCAAAATACAACAAGAGAGCAAGCCGACAATGAGGAATACTTGTATTTTACTGAGTCTCATAGTCATGCAACGGATCAGATGCTGAGAACAAACAGCATTGATCATTGTTTTGAAAATGTGGACAGGATAATTTTTATTGATGATGAAGTGACTACCGGAAATACCATATGCAAATTGGTAGATAGGCTAGAGGATAAATGTGGAATAAGTAAGATAAAGTATAGTATTGCTTCAATTCTTAACAGTATGACAAATTTTCGGGTTAATCAGCTTGAAGACAAAGGGATTGAATGCTTATTTATTTCTGATCTCCCTTTCGAATATAAAAAAAATAGTATCATGGATATATCTTATGAGAAAGACAGAGATACGCTGTGTAAGGCCGACGAGATGGAGAATGTTGATTGCGTAGAATTTGACACGAAAGCAAACGTTCGCAGTACGATTTCTTTTTATGAGTATGAAAGTGAAATAAACCGATTTGTAAGTAAAATCGAAAAAATAATAGGATATGAACATTATGGAAGGTTGCTTGTTCTTGGCACCGAGGAATGTATGTATCCGGCTATACGGTTGGGAGAAATCCTAAAAAAAGATGGTGTAGCTGAGGCGGTTAAAGTTCACGCAACTACAAGAAGCCCTATTATTGCTTCATGCGAAGACGGTTATCCATTAAATCATAGGTATCAGATTCGAAGCGTATACGATAAAGAGAGAGATACATATGTATATAATTTAAAGAAATACGATAAAGTGATAGTTGTCACAGATACAGGCATTGTAGCCGAGGGAATGAATGATTTACTTGTTGCATTAAGAAGTGTTGGAAATAAAAATATTTTGGTTTCAAGATGGATCTATTTTTGATAAATGGAGAGTTATGAATGAATAGTAGTTTTTTAAAAGATGATGTTATTCTTTTGCTAAAGGATATAAGCGGTTTAGTTGAGCCGTTGCCAACAGCAGAGAGAGAAAAAAGAATACAGAGTGGTATCCACTATTCTGAAATGCTTCCGCTTGAATATAGACCATCTGAAGAATATATAAGAATATATGAGACGTCGTTGGATATATTTGGACAGATAACGGCTGATGCTGTTGTTAGAGTGGCAGATAAAATAGTGACCAAGAAAGGGAAAGAAGTTGTTATTGTTTCTTTGGCAAGAGCGGGTACGCCATTGGGGATTCTGATCAGAAGGTACATAAAAAAGAAATATAAGTTTGAGTGTCCACATTACTCCATTTCGATAATAAGAGATAGAGGAATAGACCGAAATGCAATTGAATTCATTCTAAAAAGGCATAAGGCTGAGAGTATTCAATTTGTTGATGGATGGACTGGTAAAGGTGCTATATATAAAGAGCTTCGGAAGGAAATATCTTCTTTCGAAGGTGTGTCAGATGAACTCGCAGTATTAGCGGATCCAGCATTTCTTACAGACCTATGTGGGACGCACGAAGACATTATGATTCCAAGTTCATGCTTGAATTGCACTGTAAGTGGTTTACTTAGCAGAACTTTTCTGCGAAATGATATAATAAAGGAGAATGATTTTCACGGAGCTGCATTCTACAGAAACCTTATTTCAGAGGATAGAACATACGAATTCATAGATTATATTGAAAAAAAATTCCAATATAACTTGAATCCTGAACCTAAAGAGTATGGGGAACCTGGAATTGAAGAAGTAAAAAGAATATCTGAAATATATGGGATTGAAAATCTTAACTATATCAAGCCTGGTATAGGTGAGACTACTCGTGTTCTGTTACGGCGTGTACCATGGAAAGTACTGATAGATCGTAGATTTAAGAATAGCCGTGAGTTGGATCATATCGCTCAGTTGTCGAGAGAAAAAAACGTAGATGTTGAATATACATATCTTAACAATTATAAATGTTGTGGACTAATTAAACAGCTTTCAGATATATAATTGGCGGACATGTTAAAATGGAGGAGTTATTATAAAAATCACTGTTAAATAAAAGTATGCCATAACTTATAGTGATGAGGTGTTTTTTTATTACTCCTTTTCGAACTTATTTATAGATTATTTTGTTATGATAAAATGTTAAATGAAACCAATTTATTTATTTTGAAAATTATCTAGAGTTCAAGAGATAAGAGGGTATGTTCCATCTGATCAGTACTCTTGCTGCTAAAATTCATCGTTATACTAAGCAAATTAAAATAGAGAGAAATTCAATGCATAAATTCAACAAATGGTGCCTGTTAGTCCCGTTCCACTTTGCTGATATCGTTTATGCAGAGTTTTATGAATACTAAGACATTTTGAAACAGATTATATTTTTTTCAGATTCCTATAGGATTATTAATGATTGTCATGAGTCTGTAAATTTTTCCTCAAAATTTTTATTTTCCCTCTTGATTTTTCAAATCAAAAGGAGTATATATATTGTATCAAATAAATAGACGAAATGAACAAAGGTGTTCCAAATCATTGGGACACCTTTCTTTTTTTGTTTTATCAGAAGAAAGGAAGTACAAAATTATGATGAACAAAATTTCAGCCGTATTCGGTTCACACGTTTTCTCCGATCAGGTTATGAGAGAGCGTCTTCCAAAAGCAGTTTATAAATCCTTGAAGAACACAATCGATAAGGGCGAACCTCTTGATACATCTATTGCAGATTCTGTTGCAGCAGCAATGAAGGAATGGGCAATGGAACTTGGCGCAACACACTATACTCACTGGTTCCAGCCACTGACAGAGACAACAGCCGAGAAGCATGATTCATTCGTAAGTACAGTAGGTGATGGCGGAGTTATTCTTCAGTTCACAGGTAAAGAGCTGATCAAATCCGAGCCGGATGCTTCATCCTTCCCTTCTGGTGGACTTCGTGAGACATGCGCAGCCAGAGGATATACAGCATGGGATTGTACCTCACCGGCATTTGTAAAAACAACAGATGCAGGAACCTGTATCCTTTGTATCCCTGCAGCATTCACATCATATACAGGTGAGTCACTTGACTACAAGACACCACTTCTTCGTTCCATGGATGCGATTAGCAAGGAAGCTTTAAAGGCACTTGCATTATTTGGAAATACATCAGCAAAGAAGGTTACAGCTTCTGTTGGTCCTGAGCAGGAATACTTCCTGATTGATAAGAAGAAATTCGCCAAGAGAACAGACCTGAAGCTTTGTGGACGTACCTTATTCGGTGCGATGCCTCCAAAAGGACAGGAGCTTGACGATCAGTATTTTGCAGCGATCAAAGATAAGGTTGCATCATACATGACCGAGTTAAATGAAGAATTATGGAAATACGGTATCCTTGCTAAGACACAGCACAACGAAGTTGCACCTGCTCAGCATGAGTTAGCACCTATTTTCTCAACAACAAATATAGCAACCGATCAGAACCATCTGGTTATGGCTACTATGAAGAAGATCGCAGCAAAGCATGATCTGGAATGTGTTCTTCATGAGAAGCCATTTGCAGGTGTCAATGGTTCCGGTAAACATAACAACTGGTCAATCTCAACAGATGAGGGCGAGAATCTGATCGATCCTGGTAAACATCCGGAGACAAATCTTCAGTTCCAGTTCTTCCTTGCAGCCGTTCTTGCAGCCGTTGATAATAATGCAGAGCTGTTAAGACTGTCCGCATCATCCGCAGGAAATGACCACAGACTTGGAGCAAATGAAGCACCTCCAGCAATTATTTCGGCATTCCTTGGTGAACAGCTTGAATCCATCGTTAAGCAGATCATTGAGAAGGGTGAAGCTACAGAATCACCAAAGGGCAAGACTTATGTATCCGGTGCATCCACACTTCCTACATTTACAATGGATGCTACAGATAGAAACAGAACATCACCATTTGCATTTACAGGTAACAAATTCGAGTTCCGTATGGTAGGTTCTACACAGTCCATCGCATTCCCAATGATGGTATTAAATACGATCGTTGCAGATCAGTTAAAGAAGATGACTGACGAATTGGAAGGTGCAGAAGATTTCGAGACAGCATGTAAGGCATTGATCAGAAAGACTCTGACAGAGCATCAGAAGATCATTTTCAACGGAAATGGTTATTCAGATGAATGGATCGCAGAAGCTGAGAAACGTGGACTTCCAAATATCAAATGTATGGTAGATGCAGTTCCATATCTGGCAGCAGATAAGAGCGTTAAGATCTTTGAAGGCCTTGGCGTTATGGATAAAGCAGAGTTATCAGCCAGAGCAGAAGTTATGCTTGAGAATTATGCAAAGAAGATCAACATTGAGGCACTCACAATGATCGAGATGTCAAATGAAGAGATTATCCCGGCAGTTATGGAATATCAGGCAGAGCTTGCAAAGGGTGCTGCTGAGATCAAAGCTCTTGGTATCGAGCCAAGCGTACAGGTATCTCTGTTGAATACAATCTCTGAAAAGCTTACAGAGCTGAAGACAGCAACTGTAAAACTGGAAGAGCTTGTTGCAAAAGCTGCTGATTACGAAGATGATATCGAAGCATGGGCAAAATACTATCACAACGTAGTATTTGCAGCATTTGATTCTGTAAGAACACCTGCTGACGAACTGGAAAAAGAACTTCCAAAGACAGCATGGCCATTCCCTACATACGAGCAGTTATTATTCGAGCAGTAAGATCAAATACAGTAAATGTTTATTACAACCTAAAATAGTCAAAGGGCATCTCGTTTTCTGAATCGAAGGCGGGGTGCTTTTTTACTGTGCGGATATCACAAAAGCTATGGTCGAAACCTTGTTTTTCTGGTATTATAAAAAGATGTGATGTGTAATATTGATCAAATATAAAAGAATCAGGAGTTTGATTTGAAAAACTTATATATAGCAGAAAAACCAAGTGTTGCAAGGCAGTTTGCAGATGTGCTTGGTGTAAAAGGAAATGCCGGAGCAGGTTATCTGGAATCGGAAGATTCTGTTGTGACCTGGTGTGTGGGACATCTGATCACGATGAGCTATCCGGATGCCTATGACGAGAAATTAAAAAAATGGGATCTGGCTACGATTCCTTTTATTCCGACAGAATTCAAATACGAAGTGATACCAGATGTCAGCAAGCAGTTCAAGATCGTAGCAGGGCTGTTGAACCGGGATGATGTAGGCTGTATCTATGTCTGCACCGACTCAGGACGTGAGGGAGAATATATCTACCGTCTGGTGGATCAGATGGCAAAGGTTGGAAATAAAGAGAAGCGGAGAGTCTGGATCGATTCCCAGACAGAGGAAGAGATCTTGCGTGGAATCCGGGAAGCCAAGCCGCTTTCAGAGTACGATTCGCTCAGCGATGCCGCATATCTTCGTGCAAAAGAAGATTATCTGATGGGTATTAATTTCTCCAGAGCCTTATCGTTAAAATACAGCTATGTGATAAGAAATTATCTAAAACTGGATAAATGCGTGATCGCGGTTGGACGTGTTATGACCTGTGTTCTTGGCATTATCGTGAAGCGGGAGCGGGAGATCCGTGAATTTGTAAAGACACCATTTTACCGTGTTGTTGGTACGGTAAATGTTACCGGGCAGACATTTGAGGCAGAATGGAAAGCGGTAAAGGATACACCGTATTTTAATTCACCGCTTCTGTATAAAGAAAATGGCTTCAAGCAGAAGAAGGATGCAGAAGATCTGGTGAAAAAGCTGTCGGCAAATGGAATGGAAGCCACTCTTGTTGCAAGCGAGAAGAAGAAAGAAAAGAAGGCTCCGCCAATGCTGTATAATCTTGCCGAGCTTCAGAATGACTGTTCTTCACTTTTTAAGATCAGTCCGTCCGACACCTTAAAGATCGTGCAGGAGTTATACGAGAAGAAGCTGGTGACATATCCGAGAACGGATGCCAGAGTGTTGTCAACGGCTGTGGCAAAGGAAATTTATAAGAATATATCCGGTTTGAAACGATATACACCGATGGCTGCCTATGCTGATGAGGTTCTTAACATGGGAAGCTATAAGACGATCGCAAAGACCAAGTATGTAAATGACAAACAGATCACAGACCACTATGCGATCATTCCGACCGGACAGGGCATGGGTGCGTTAAGAGGACTGTCTGAGATTGCGGCAAATGTGTATGAGATCATTTGCAGACGATTCTTAAGCATCTTTTATCCGGCAGCAGAATATCAGAAGCTTTCAATGACACTGGCAAAGCAGGATGAATTCTTATTTGCCAATTTCAAATATATGTTAAAAGAAGGTTACCTGAAGGTTGCCACGAACCGCTTTGCAAGGAAAAAGGATGATACCAAATACAGCCCGGAATTCATCGAGACGATCGGACATTTGAAAAAGGGAGATATCCTTTCACTTGACAAATTCGAGATCAAAGAGGGTGAGACATCACCTCCAAAACGGTACAATTCCGGTACGCTTATCCTGACGATGGAAAATGCCGGACAGTTTATCGAGGACGAGGAGCTTCGTGAGCAGATCAAGGGCGCAGGTATCGGAACCAGTGCGACCAGAGATGGAATCATCACCAAGCTTGTAAATAACAAATACATTGCTCTGAATAAGAAAACGCAGATTGTAACACCGACATTTCTCGGCGAGATCATTTATGATGTTGTTTATTATTCGATCAATGGACTGCTTCGGGCGGATCTGACAGCAAGCTGGGAAAAAGGCTTGTGTGGTGTCGCTGATGGTTCGATCACGAAAGAAGAATATACAGACAAGATGAACACCTTTGTGATCAAATATACAAATCTGGTAAAGGGAATCAGCAATCAGAACCAGATTACAACAGTATTTGACAGAACAAGGGTATATTATAAAAAATAACCTTGAACATAGTTGCTTAATAGAAAGAATTATCCTTTGTGGATAGATGATTGCTTTTTAGAAAAGAATTATTCTTTGCGGATAAATGATTTTTTTTAGATAAAAATTGTCCTTTGCGGGCGAATGATTGTTTTCTATTAAATTCTGAAAAAGATAGTGAGGTATAAGAAAATGAATAATGAAACAGTAAAACAGGTAACGATCAAAGAATTATATGATCTGACAGAAACAGCAGCAAAGCCATTGCTTGAAAGCGTTACATATCCGTGGGAAGCGCTTCCGAAGATCAAGGACTTTATCATTGAACTTGGAAACAGCTTAGATCCGGAAGAGTATGAGAAACGTGGTGAAAATATCTGGATTCATAAATCAGCAACTGTATTTGATTCTGCTTATATTGCAGGCCCATGTATTATTGGAAAAGATACAGAGGTCAGACAGTGTGCATTTATTCGTGGAAGTGCTTTAGTGGGAGATAACTGCGTTGTTGGTAACTCCACAGAGTTAAAGAATGTCATTATCTTTAATAATGTGCAGGTTCCACATTATAACTATGTAGGTGATTCGATCCTTGGCTTCCATTCTCATATGGGAGCAGGCAGCATTACCTCTAATGTCAAGTCAGACAAAACACTGGTGCATGTCAAAGGCGCGGACTTCGATATTGCAACCGGTATGAAGAAATTTGGTGCAATGCTTGGTGACTATGTAGAGGTTGGTTGTAACAGCGTTTTAAATCCGGGAACCGTGATCGGTTCACATTCAAACATCTACCCATTGTCCCGTGTCAGAGGCTATGTGTCATCAAACAGCATCTACAAAGACCGGAACGACATCGTAACCAAGCATTAGACGCTAGCCGTTACGATATGGTATAAGGACGAGAATGTGATGTAGATATCTTTTATTTTCCGGTCGTTTTCACTCTATTCTCACGTAGCGGTTCTAAACTCATCGCTTATGCGATTCGTTAAGTACCGACGTGAGAAAAGGCCGTCAAATAAAAATATCTACACACATTCTCTGTCTTTGATACAAAGCTGCGTACCGGCTACACCTATCATCCTTCTGTATTGTGGTAAGCATACAAAGAGATGCTTGGTTACATAATTTATGATTAAAAGGCAGCGCAGACAAGGATGGGAAGAATACTGGCTCAGCGCACAAAAATCTGACGTACAGAAATGTTACATAACACATCTTGGTATAGAAACACAAATCACCTGAGTAGAATGTCCTTATGTAGCAGACCTGTCCAGATGTTAGTACTTTAAGTTAAAATGGAAGATAGCATTACTATTATGACGTAAGCATTATCCGAGGCCGGTACTTAAGTTGCGTTTTTTGCAACTTTATGTACCGCTGCACGAGGATACGAGCGGAAGCGTCTTACGGAATAATATGTAATGTATCTTTCATTTTGATTCAAGGACTTATGAGAGCGTTCTGCTACATAAGGAGCATACTACTTAGGTGGTTGTACCGTATCAATAGCCAAGGCTGGAAACGGTGTTATGTCAATAAACAGATATATGCCGGATAACTGATATTGTGTAGCAAACCTGTCCGAGCGTCGGTACTTAGGCTGCGTTTTTTGCAGCCTTATGTACCGCTACGTCGAGGATAGAGTGGGAACGTTTTGCGTAACAATAGTCAGTTGTCTGGCATATATCGTTCTATTTCATTGAACCACAGCCTTGGCGAGTGCCTCTTTGATGGCGTTGATCAGCAGCATCGAGGTATACTTGGTATCGCCGGAAACAGTGAGGTCGTCAATCGATGACACATACTGCAGGTCAGTGTTGATCGCCTCTAAAGAAGACGACAGGAGCGGATACATGGTGGTGACACTTTCGTCCAGATTGGAGAGCGCAACATCCTGGATAGAATGATCATCAACCGTAACCATAACAGACAGAGTAGATTCGCCGAGCGTGATAGTTGAATCATATGTACCGGGGTTATAAGAAGGCTCCGTTGTTTCAGAAGCGGTATTCGAAGAAGCAGTTTCTGAAACGGTGGCAGGTTTTTTGAACATGATCGTCAGTATGATGATAAACAGGGCGACAAGTCCGAGAAAAATAACCGTGTATATGATTTCTTTAGATTTTAAAACGATAAGCTTTGTGGATGCCATATAAATATTCCCCTCATTTATTATTACTATATTGTATTCACAGAGAAAATAAAATATAACCAAAGAACAGATGGTTAGTAAAACAATATTGAAGTAAATATGGCTTAGCAAAGAGAAAGCCAGAAAAAGAGTATTGCTTGACAGATGAGTGAAAGGAGACCGTTATGTCAGTTCGATTCTTACTTGGAGCATCCGGCTCAGGAAAATCCAGACAGATTTACAATGAAATCATTCAGGCATCGATAAAAGAACCGGAGCGGAATTTTTATCTGATCGTGCCGGAACAGTATACGATGGAAGCACAGAGAGAACTGGTTACCATGCATCCGGCCGGAGGCATGATGAATATTGATGCGATCGGCATGAACCGGCTGGCATATCGTGTATTTGATGAACTGGGGATCAGCACCGGACAGGTGCTGGAAGACTTTGGAAAAAGTATGCTGATCAAGAAGATCTTATGTGAACAGCAGGACACCTTACAGGTATATGGAAGCTATTACGACAAGCTTGGATTTGTGGATGAGATGAAATCCATGATGTCGGAGATCTTTCAGTATAATATCAAGCAGGATACGATCGATGAGATCATGGAGCAGATTCCGGAGGATAGCGTTGTTGCAGGTAAAATGCAGGATATCAGACACATTTACGAAGAATTTGAAGCATTTGCAGGTGAACGCTATATTGTGGCAGAACAGTTGGTGGAACTGTTGACCAGACATGTTGGCCAGTCTAAACTTGTGTGTGGCAGTTCGCTGTATTTTGATGGGTTTACCGGATTTACGCCGGTACAGCTTGAACTTGTTGAGAAGTTGATGACCTGTGCGGATGATCTGACCTTTTCCTTTACATTAGATGACAGAGATCAGAAGTATGAGCATATAAAAGACTACGAATTATTCTATCTGACAAAGACTACGATAAAGAAATTAACAGAAGCGGCAGCAGCCGCTGGTGTGGAGATTGAGTCTCCGGTCGTTCTGCCTGGAACAATCAACTATCGTCTGGGGGAGAACCGGGAACTGTTTTTCCTGGAGCGGAATTTGTTCCGTAGTCCGTATCAGAAATGGAAGCAGCCATTGGAGCGGATCCATCTGACAGCGACAGGAGATGCGCAGGACGAGATCGTATTTGTCGCATCTACGATAAGGAGGCTCGTACGGGAGGAAGGATACCGTTATAAGGATATCGCGATCGTAGCGGGAGAGCTGGAACAGGCATCCCACATCTATGAACGGGTGATGGATGAATATGAGATCCCTGTATTTATCGATGCAAATGCCTGCCTGAAAGCAAATCCATGTGCGGAAACGATCCGAAGTGTACTGGCGGTTCTGGCAGATGATTTCTCCTATGACAGTGTGTTCCGGTTCTTAAAAGCGGGTATGACAGATCTGTCCTTTGAGGATATAGAGCTTCTGGAAAATTATGCATTAAAGCGTGGTGTCCGTGGCTACAGCAGATGGAACCGGGCAGTATCTGAAAACTATGAGAAGACCTCTCCGGTAAATGTAGAAGAGATCCGTCAGGCATTTATGAAGATGTTTGGGGATATCCGTAAGGCCTTTGCAGATAAAAAGGCAGTCACAAAAGATTATGTGGAAGCCCTTTATGACTTTCTGCTTCAGATCCATATGTATGAGAAGTTAGAAGCCAGAAAGAATGAATTATATGAAGAAAACCGGATCAGTGAAGGAGATGCTTATGGTCAGATCTTTGAGAAAACGGTTCGGTTATTTGATAAGATCGCGGAACTCTTAGGCGATACGAAGATGAGCGTGAAAGAGTTCTATGAGATCGTGGATACCGGACTTTCAGATATTGAAGTCGGTGTTGTACCGCCTACGGTTGACCGGGTGTTGATCGGAGATATCACAAGGTCAAGATTAAATCACATAAAGGTGTTATTCTTTACATCGGTCAATGATGGAATCGTGCCAAAAGCACCGAAAAAGGGAAGAATCCTAAGTGACAGAGACCGGGATATTTTGTCAGACTGCGGCCTGGAACTTGCTCCATCCGACAAACAGAACAGCTATATCGAGCAGTTTTATATCTATACGATATTGACGAAACCATCCGATCATCTGTATATATCGTATCATAAATTAAGCGCATCACTTGAAAGCATGCGTCCGTCTTATCTGCTTGGAAGGATCAGCAGTATTTTTCCATCCCTTCAGGCAGAGGAGTATGATGCTGCTTCCTGTATGCCGGATACCGTCAACCGTTCATTAAGACGGATACTCCGGACAGAGGAAGATGATAGCGAAGATGCAGAGAGCCGGATTCTGACAAGAATTTTGACGGAAAAAGGATTTGCCAGAGAATTGACAGCCATTTATAAAGGCAGAACATACAGAAACGTGGCAGAACAGCTTCCACCGGAGACGATCGCCCTGTTATATGGCAGATATCTGCATGCATCAGTATCGAAGCTTGAATTATATGCCAGATGCGGATTTGCATATTTCTTAAAATATGGTCTGCGTTTAAAAGAGCGGGAAATGTATCAGGTCGATGTCAGAAATGTCGGAGTTATCCTTCACAGTGTAATGGAAGGACTGTTTAAGCAGGTAAGAGACACCAGAAATAATGACTGGGAGAATTTTCCGGAAGATGAGAGAATGCTGATGGTCACGGAGCTTGTAAATCGTGCAGCAGAGGAATCGGCAGGAGATTTCTTTGAAGATAATGCAAGAAATGCCTACATGCTTCAGATGATCGAACGTATGGCACAGACATCCGCTGGTATGTTACAGAAGCATATAAGACTTGGCAGCATGAAGCCTGGAATGCTGGAAAAGACCTTTGATTCCGCAAAGGATGAAGTCGGTTCTTATCTGTTTGAGCTTCCAAATCAGATACAGATGAGTATCAATGGTAAGATCGACCGTGTAGATGTGGAAGAAGAGGATGGAACGGTTTATATCAAGGTGATCGACTACAAATCATCCACCAGAAAACTCAGTCTGGAGGAAGTCCTGAATGGAGAACAGCTTCAGCTTGTGACCTATTCTGCGATCGCATATGAGATTGAAAAAATGATCTATCCCGATAAGAATATTCAGATCGCCGGTTTATTATATTACAGCTTTGATGATCCGGTGATCGAGATTGAATCTTCGGAGATTGATACCGATACAGAGCAGCCGGAATTCTCGGATCAGGAGAAATTAGACGCTGAGAGAATGGAGAAAATGAAGCTGCAGGGATTTGTCAATGAATCACCTGCCGTGATACAGAAGATGGATCATACCTGCAATCAGTCACTTCCGGTAAAACTTGATAAAAATGGTGACATCAAGAAAAGTGAGAATGTGGTATCGGCAGACCAGATCCGGACGATCATGGAATTGACAAGAGAGAATATAGAAGAACTTGGAAGTCAGATTGCAGAGGGAAAGATCGCGATCGAGCCATATAAGAATAAGAGCAATACAGGCTGTGATTATTGTGAGTTTAAGAATATCTGTCATTTTGATGTCAAGAATGGCGGAAATCAATATCGCAGACCGGATAACGAGAAGCTTAAGCGGTACAGGGAGGAGTAGCAGAGATGGGTATTTCATGGACAGATGAACAGAAATCAGTCATTAATTCCAGACATGGTAATCTTCTGGTATCTGCTGCGGCAGGCTCCGGTAAGACGGCTGTCCTTGTAGAACGGATTCTTGAGATGGTCATGGGAGTTGATGCGGATGGCAATAAGGCAGAGGAGAAAATCGATATTGATGAGGTTCTGGTTGTAACATTTACCAGAGCTGCGGCAGCCCAGATGAAAGAGAAGATTGCGGATAAGCTTGAGCAGGCAGCCGAAGATCATCCGGAGGATGAGCATATCGTTAAGCAGTTATCCCTGCTGCCACGGGCAGATATTATGACGATCGACAGTTTCTGCCTTGGAATCGTAAAAGATTATTTTCAGATGATCGGGATCGATTCCTCTTTTGATATAGCAGATAATGCAGAGATGGATCTGATCAAGAATGATATATTGGATGAAGTATTAGAACAGAAATATCAGGAAGCATCCGATGAATTTATCGGACTGGTAGACAGCTTTGCGAGAAAAGAATCGGATGAGAAGATCCGGGAGCTGGTCTATCAGATCTACCGGGTTGCTTCCGGTTATCCGAAGCCGGAACGCTGGATAAATGAAGCAGAAGCGGCACTTGAAGTATCAATGAAGGAAGAACTGTATACCTTAAAATGGTATCGGGATTATATGCAGATCGTAGCAGACACGCTTGATTCAGCGATCGGTCAGGCAGAACAGTGCTTAGAGATCGCAGGCGAAGCAGATGGCCCTGCAGGTTATGATCCTATTATACGTTCAGATCTGGAATTACTGCGGAATCTGAGACAGGCCGAGGATATGGATGAGGCATATAAACGGGTTTCCAAATTTTCCAATCTGAAGCGTATCGCAGCCTGTGATCCGGAGAAACAGCAGTATGTAAAGACGACTATGCAGACCTATCGTGGAAGTGTAAAGGACATGATAGCATTGTTTCGTCCGACAGATGTCATACTTGCAGAATGTGCGATGATGAAGGAACCATTGTTAGCGTTATTATCCCTGACACGTTCCTATATGGATCGGTTAAAGGAAGAGAAGCTCGACAGGAATCTGTATGAATTCCGGGACATTTCAGAATTTGCCTATGACATCCTGTGTGCAGGAACGGATGAGAATGGCTGTGTGATTCCATCGGAAGCAGGAAAGACGGTTGCCAGACGGTATCGTGAGATCCTGATCGATGAATATCAGGACAGCAACTTTTTACAGGAAGATATCTTAAATTGTGTGACAGGTCACGGAGAAGATCGGAAGAATATGTTTATGGTAGGTGATATCAAGCAGAGCATCTACCGCTTTCGTATGGCAAGACCGGATCTGTTCCTGAATAAATATAATACATATTCTGACCGGGAAGATGCAGAAGATCAGAAGATCCTGCTTTCGAATAATTTCCGAAGTGCAGGAAAGGTGATTGATACGATCAACCAGATCTTTGAACCGTTGATGTCAGAGAATCTGGGCGGGATCGATTATGATGAATCGGCAAAGCTGCATATCGGAAGACAGGACAAGAATAATATGGGGTATGGATCCGAGATCCTGATCGTAAGGAATGATTGCGCAGATCCGGAGAAATCCCAGCCGGAAGAGATACGGTCGTTAACAAATGTGGATATAGAGGCACGGATGATCGCAGATGAGATCTATGAGTTAGTGAAGGGTGATAAACCACTTTATATTCCGGATGGAGATAACGGAGAGACCAGAAGGGTTTCTTACCGGGATATTGCGGTATTGATGCGAAGTGTGAAGAAGAATGCGAAAGCCTTTGAGGAAGCATTTGCGGAGCGTGGGATTCCATTATTTGTAGAGAGCGAGAGTGGATATTTTGATGCGATCGAGATCAGTACCCTGCTTGATATGCTGGCGGTGATCGATAATTCCCATCAGGATTATGCACTTGCAGCAGTCCTTCGTTCACCGCTTGCAGGTGTAAAGGAACAGGAGCTTGCAGAGATTGTAGGTATCTATGACCGGGACTTCAAGGATCATGAGAAGAATCTGGCGCGGACGGCGAGTTTTTATCAGAAGGTCTGTTATTATGCAGAAAAGCCGGACTCAGAAGCTTCAGAGGAGCTTCGACAGTTTCTTCGTATGCTGGATAGCTGGAAGGCAGATAAAAACTATATGAGTATCAGTGAACTGCTTCATTCGATATTGGAGCAGACCGGATATTATTGGTTTGTTGGCGCGATGCAGTCGGGAAAACGAAGACAGGCAAATATCGATATGCTGATCCAGAAAGCGGATACCTATGAGGACAGCAGTTTTCGTGGACTGTTTAATTTTCTGCGTTACATGGACCGGCTGAAGACGAATGATCTGGATTTTGCAGAAGCGTCGGTGCTTGGAGATGATGACGATTCTGTTGTGATGATGACGATGCATAAGAGCAAGGGACTGGAATTTCCGGTTGTATTTGTCAGTGGACTGGCAAATCGTTTTTCGAATCTGGATGCCTTATCTCCGGTGACGGTAAATGCAGACAGCTATCTGGCAGGTTATGCGATTGACCGGAAGAACCGTGCGAAGAAGAAAACATTTGCAAGAGCGGCCATGCTCAGTGTCATGAATGCAGAGAAGCTGGCGGAGGAGATCCGTATCTTATATGTTGCCCTGTCAAGAGCAAAAGAGAAGTTATATATGACAGCGGCGGTAAAAGACCCCGGAGCGGAAAAGGCAGTCTTTGATTATCCGCTGCAGACTGATTTTCTTATTGAAGCGTCCGGACAGATGCGGATGGAGCTTCCATATATCACCAGAATGGAAGCCGGCTGTTTTATGGACTGGATCTTATCGGCGTTATCTATGCATATCGTATCAGAAGATACTGTATGCAGAAAGGATACTTATGCAACCTGGGTACTTGCAAAGACCGGCTATCAGAATCAGATACCTGCCGGGACAAATATAGATATGTCAGAAAAAAAAGCTGTACAGACAGAGGGTGAACTGCAGTTATATGAAAAGTATAAGGAACTTTTAGATTATACCTACCCATATAAAACAGAGCAGGCAGTAAAAAATAAGATGTCCGTTACAGAGATCAAACGACTTGCACACCGCGGAGAGGAGAATCCGGGATCTGACCTGTATCAGCCGCCTGTGACAGAAGCAGAGCTTACAATACCGGTGCTTCATTCCCGCATGAAGGAGGAGCCTGTAAAAGGAAATGAGATGGGTACTGTGATCCATAAGATCATGGAGCTTATTGATTTTACAAGAAACAGCATGGATGAGATTAGAGAGCAGATCCGGTCATTTTTTGATCATGGATATCTGGAAGAACGGTACAGAGAGCATGTTCGTGCAGATAAGATTTATAACATGGTCAACAGCCCACTCGGAATCCGTATGGCAGAAGCACAGAAGAACCATACCTTATACCGGGAGCAGCAGTTTTATATCGGCATGAAGCCGGAAGATATATCACCGGAGTATAAAGACAGCAAGGATATGGTCGTAGTTCAGGGAGTGATCGATGCCTATTTTCTGGAAGGAGATCAGGTGGTTTTAATGGACTACAAGACAGACCGGGTGGATCAGATATCGGATCTGGTCAGCCGTTATCATGTACAGCTTGATATGTATGCAAAGACGATACATCAGCTTACCGGAAGAATGGTAACAGAGAAGATCATCTATGCCTTTCATTTTGATGACAGTATCAACTTATAAACAGTAAAATGTCCGCGGACAATCATATAAAGAAGATGGCAGCCTGTTACTATGCAGAGTATTTTCAGGCTGCCTTTGGTATATTTATATTGTAAAGAGATTAGGGGCTTGGTATAATTAAAACCAAATGGAAAGAAGTATTTTGATAAATGACAGACCAGATAGAAACGATGGTGTGACAGATAAGAACCGGGAGAAGATAAAGAATGATAATAGCCAATAACTTAAAGAAAATTTACGGTAAAGATTTTGTGTCCGTAAACAATTTAAGCTTTCATATTAAGAAAGGTGAGATCGTCGGATTCGTAGGGCAGAATGGTGCGGGGAAGACAACAACGATCAAGATGCTGACCGGTATTTTAAAACCGACAGAGGGCAGCGTTCAGATCAATGGTCATGATATCCGGAAAGAGCCGCTTGAGGCAAAACAGTCGATTGGATATATTGCAGATAATCCTGATATCTTTTTACGGTTAACAGGACTGGAATATGTGAATTTCATTGCAGATATTTATGGTGTATCAGAGACTGACCGTAAGAAGCGGTTAGAGGAAATGGCTGGGCGTTTTGGTATGGAAGACAGCTTAAATAAACAAATGGTCAGCTATTCGCATGGTATGCGCCAGAAAATGATGGTAATAGGCGCATTAGTACATAAACCACCGGTCTGGATCTTAGATGAACCGATGACCGGATTGGATCCGAATGCGGCATATGAATTAAAGAAGATGATGCGGGAGCATGCGGATGAAGGTAACTGCGTATTTTTCTCAACGCATGTTCTGGAAGTTGCAGAGAAATTGTGTGATAATATCATCATGATCAAGAAAGGTCATGATATCTATCAGGGAACGCTGGATGATCTGGTTGTTGCACATAAGAATAAGTCACTGGAAGATATATTTATAGAAATGACACATGAGGAATAGAGTGCTTATGAAGAATTTTTTGTATTTGACCAGAGTGATGGCAAAGGATACAGAGATGACGATGCCGGACACCGGAGAAAAAGCGAAGGCATATAAGACACTTGGTTCACTTGCCATGTTCTGTATCATGGTTCCCTGTTGTCTGGTCGTTGGATTTATTGTATATATTATGACAGAAGCACTGATAGAAGCAGGAGGAATGACGGAAGGCGTAGAACTGATCATACAGTTGATGTCCGTATTTGGCATGATCTTTTCGGTGATGGTACTGTTTAATGTACTGTTTTTTTCATCGGATCTGGATCATCTGCTTCCGCTTCCGGTAAAGCCGGGTGAGATCGTAGCAGCCAAATTTGTAAATGCATATATTGCAGAGAGTGTTATGGAGTTTATGGTTTTATTCAGCGGCTTTGTAGGTTACTTCATAGCTGCCGGATTCAAGCCGGTATCTGTACTGACGGCATTAGTCGGAGTAGCGATGCTTCCGATCCTTCCACTTGTATATTGCGGAATTTTTGCCTTACTTTGTATGGCGTTTTTAAGCCGGATAAAACTGTTTCGGAATGTGGATGCCATGACAGGACTGGTAACCGTTATTTTCCTCGGACTCTTTTTATTATCGTTTATTCAGATGGACAGCATCAATATTAACAATTATATTGATGGTCTGATGAATCATAACAATATGTTTACAGCAATCATGGGAAAGATATTCTTTACGGTTCCTGTATTCTTAAAAGCACTTGAAACGAACAACATTGCATATTCCCTGCTGTTCATCCTGTTAAATGCGGTTATGGCAGGTCTGTTGTTTTTCCTTGGAAGCAAGCTGTATCTGCGTGGCGTATATCTGGTTTCATCTGTCGGAAAAGCAGAGAAGAAAGAAGATGTGGTTTCTGATGCAGCTTATGCGAAAAAAAGTATTCGCAAAGCATATTTTCTGAAGGAATGTAAGATACTATACCGGACACCGGCATATCGCAAATATTGTGTAATGGTAAATATTATATGGCCGGTTCTTGCGGTGGCATTGTTTGTTCTGCCTGCGACGAAGAACTTTATGACTTCATTTGAGAAGCTGCTTTCCAAAGGTTTTGTAGCATCCGATCTGATCGTATTATTGCTGGTACTGATCATTTCCTTCTTTGCAACAGCAATGAACAGTATTGCATCGACCTCGTTTACAAGAGAGGGAGATCATTTCAGCTTTATCAAATATGCACCGGTCAGCTATCGGACGCAGATTGGGATCAAGGCAGGTGTCAGTCTGGTATACAGCGGCATCACAGTTGCAGTAACGATCATTGTGTTGTGCATCTGTATGCATATCAATGTGCCTTCGGCCATTTACTTTATTGTGATCGGGTTCTTATCGGTTGTATGCTGCACCTATATCGGACTCTGGCTGGATGCAACACATCCGAAGCTGAACTGGGAAGATGAATACGGAGCGCTCAGGGGCAATCTGAATGCATTCTTTAATATGGCGATTGCTATTCTGGTATCCATGATCCTTTGTGGAGTCGGTTTTTGTTTATTTAAGTTTACAAAGATGGATTCTTTTATGATCTTTGCAATCTATCTGGTAATTCTCGGACTTGTGACATACAGGATCCGCAGAAGTGCCATTATATATATAAAAAAGAGTATAAGCAATGACTTATATGTTTAGGAGGCATAAAAATGAAAGATAAAAATGCATGGAACAGTTATGACAAGGAAGAACTTGCAAAGCTGGAAAAATTATGTAAATCCTACCGTGAATTCCTGGATACAGGAAAGACGGAGCGGGAATGTGTAAAAGAGATCGTAAAACAGGTAAAGAAAGCCGGATATGAAGATATTCAGGATGTGATCAAAGAAGGAAAGAAGCTGACAAAAGGTTCAAAGGTATATGCGGTATGGATGAATAAGACCGTAGCACTGTTCAATATCGGTAAGAAGGATATCGAAAAGGGTATGAACATTCTTGGCGCACATATCGATTCCCCACGTATGGATATCAAACAGATTCCATTATACGAGAAAGAGGGATTTGCTTATCTGGATACGCATTATTATGGAGGAATCAAGAAGTATCAGTGGGTAACCTTACCACTTGCTATTCATGGTGTAGTTGCTAAGACAGACGGAGAAGTTGTAGAAGTAAACATTGGGGAAGACAAGAATGATCCGGTATTTTGTGTTACCGATCTGCTGATCCATCTTGCCGGTGCTCAGATGGAAAAAAAGGCAAATAAAGTTATCGAGGGAGAAGAACTGGATATTTTATTTGCGAGCAAGCCATTAAAGGGAAAAGAGAAAGAAGCCGTAAAGGAACAGGTGCTTGCACTTCTGAAGAAGAAATATGGAATAAAGGAAGAAGATTTCATTTCAGCAGAGCTTGAGATCGTTCCGGCAGGAAAGGCAAGAAACTGCGGAATTGATGAGAGTATGATCATGGCATACGGACAGGATGACAGGGTATGTGCATATACATCTATGGTTGCGATGCTGGAGGCAGAAGATGTAGAAAAGACGACCTGCTGTCTGTTGACAGATAAAGAGGAGATCGGAAGCGTGGGTGCAACCGGAATGCAGTCTCATTTCTTTGAGAATACAGTTGCTGAGATCATGAATGCGATGGGTTGTTATAATGAACTGGCCCTCAGAAGATGTCTGGCATCCTCCAGAATGTTATCCTCTGACGTATCTGCAGGTTATGATCCAACCTTTGCAAGTGCATTTGACAAGAAGAATGCGGCTATCTTTGGTGAAGGTATGGTATTTAACAAGTTTACAGGAGCAAGAGGCAAATCCGGTTCCAATGATGCAAATGCAGAGTATCTTGCAGCTATTCGTAAGGTAATGGATGATGCCGGAGTATACTATCAGACTGCAGAGCTTGGTAAAGTAGATGTTGGCGGTGGCGGTACGATCGCTTATATTTTATCATTATATGGAATGGAAGTTGTGGACTGTGGTGTGGCCGTATTAAACATGCATGCTCCATGGGAGATCACTTCCAAAGCAGATATTTATGAAACTAAAAAAGGATATGTAGCATTTTTATTAGGTGCATAAGAAAACTATGAAGCAGTTACATTCAAAAATCAGAATGATCATATTAATAGCAGTAGCCGTGATGATACTTTTTTCACCACGGCTTGCTGTGTTTGCACAGGAGAATTTTACATCAGATTACAGTCAGACCAAGTACACAGAAGATGACGGTTTTGAAAGTGGGGAAGCAAACTGCATCAGCCAGTCTGCCAGTGGATACATATGGGTCGGCACGGACAGCGGACTGTACCGTTATGATGGAAGTCAGTTTCGGAAATTTTCACTGGGAGAAGACAGCGACAGCAGTTCCTATATGATCAACAGTATTCTTGCGGCATCGAATGGGGATCTGTATGTAGGAACGGAAAACTATGGCTTATTTATTTACAAAGACGGATGCTTTAATCGTATATCGAATTCAACAGAGGATGAGATTACGACCGTCCGTGGACTGTATGAAGATGAAGAAGGAAAAATATGGCTTGCTACTTCATCCGGTATTTATTATTACGAATCCGGTGAAATGACGCTGGTTGCGGATGATGATGTTGTTGCACCGGATGTAACAGCGATCAGTGGATATCGTTCTTATGTATATGCGATCGTGAATAACGATACGATCGTAAATATCAAGGATGATCAGATCGTAAGCAAGATCAGTAAGATGGAATACACAGAAGAAGATCTGAACAGCCTTTTTGTAGATGAGAATGGGGAACGGTATATTGGTACGGTAGGTCATACAATTATACATCTTACGACGAACAAAGATTTTGAATTATTATCAACAGCGGCACTGAGTGGTATCAATAAGATTCAGCGGATTGATAATAAATTGTGGGTTCTTGCGGATGATGGTGTTGGTTATATCAACAAAAATAAAAAAATGAAGTATGTTACCGGTCTGGAATTTAATGAGTCGATGAGTGACATAATCCAGGATTTTGAAGGGAACTACTGGATGACCTCATATCGAAAAGGACTGATGCTGTTATCCAGAAGCAAATTCCAGAATGGAAGCATGAAATATGGTCTGGATGAGACAATCGTCAACTGCATTACGGAGTATTGCGGAAAGTTATATATCGGTACAGATGATGGCCTGCGGATCATAAATGCAGACGGAACTCTTGACCGTGACTCTGATCTTGTCACAATGTTAAATGGAAAAAGTATCCGTGATTTCTGTGTGGATTCAAAGAATAATCTGTGGATCTGTTCCTACCGAATTTATGGTGTTATCAAGGTGAACAGTAAGGGTAAATACAAATTCTATAATAAGAGTGGCGCGTTGTTGACCAGTAATGCTGTCAACTGTATCATTGAATTAAAGGATGGTAGTATGGCGATCGGAACCGAGAGCGGTATTTCCATATTGAAGGATGAACAGGTAACAGTCAGCTACGGCCGATTTTCCGGTATGGAAAATGCAGATATCATATCCCTGTATCAGGCGGAGGATGGAACCTTATATGCAGGGTCCAATGGTTCCGGTCTTTATACGATAGACATGGAATCTAATCTGAAAAAGATATCTATGTCAGAGGGACTGAATTCGAATGTTGTTTCTTCCATTGTTGGTGGAAGCAATGGTATCTGGATCGGAACAGATAATGGACTTTATTATCAGGAGGGCGTGATCCGTCAGATCAGTGCAGTTGATCCATCGAATTCTGTGGCAAATCTGATACTGGATCAGGCAGGAGACCTCTGGATCTTCGGTTCCCGTGGCATCCAGAAATATTACGAAGGAGATCTGTTGAGCTCGGCAGATCCGAAATGCGAGATATATACGAAAAATGATGGACTGATCTCTGATATTACGGATAATTCAACGAATTATATCAGTGAAGATGGAGTCGTCTATGTTTGTTGTGATACCGGCTTCAGTATGCTGGATCAGAATCAGGTATTTACAAATGAAGTTCCACCGAAGGTACGGATAGCTTCTGTTACGATAGATGATAAAGAGTATGCGTTCTCGGATCTGGATGGTAAGATGACCGTTCCGGGTGATACGAACCGAATCGTGATCAAGTTCTCTGTTCTGAGTTATGTAAATCGTGGGGATATTCAGGTAAAATATTATCTTGATGGATTTGACGATAAAGATCGTGTTGTTTCGGGTACGGATAATCTGGAAGCAGAGTATACAAATCTGGAGGGCGGAAATTATACATTTGTGCTTTCGGCAGAGAATTCTGATGGTGTTGCCTGTGAAGAACCGCTGTCTTTTGTTATTGTAAAACAGTTGAAATTCTGGGAGACTCCATTTTCCAGAGTTCTGATTGTGGTATTGATCATAGCAATCTGCGTGGCAGTGATATTTGTAGCTCGGTATGTGATGCATCTGCTTGGCAAAAAGACGGAGCAGGTAGAAGAACTCAGCAAGAAAAATGAACAGGCAGAGCGTTCTAACCGTGCAAAGAACGATTATGTGAACTATCTGAATCATGAGATCCGTGTACCGTTAAATTCGATCCTTGCGATCAGCGAGATGCTTTTGCGGAATGATGAGGCAAAAACGGAAGAAGAGGTAAAACAGTTATCCACGGTATATGGTTCCAGCTACGAGATCCTTGGTATAATTGATGGAATTTCCAGATTATCGAATTTACAGGATGGAACACTGGAATTGCAGGAGAAGGAATATGCGGTTTCAGATATGATCGAGGAGCTTGCGGTTCAGTTTAAGGAAATGATCAACCGGGATCTGGTTGCCTTAAAGGTAAGCATTGAGGATGATATACCAAATGGTCTGATCGGCGATCGTGATAAGGTGAAGGAGATCCTGATGAATCTGTATCAGAGGGCGGCAAAGACAACCAAAGAAGGTTCGATCAGCATTGAAGTGGATTGGAGAAAGATCGCTCCGGAAGAGTGCGACAGACCGGACAGCATTTATCTGGATATCGTGATATCAGATACTGGAACCGGAGTAAAGGAAGAACGTCTGGACAGTTTCTTTGATCTGGACGATTCTTATGACAGAACTGATATCGGTAATTTTGATATCAGTATCGGACTGGCAATCGCAAGACAGTTGATCGAGAGTATGGGTGGAACCCCGGAGGTTGACAGTACCTATGGAGCAGGAACCACGATACGCTTTTCCATTATACAGCAGGTATTTGATTACAGCTATGTTAATTATAATGTAAGCAAACGACGGGAGCAGGCATTCCGTAATTCGAATTCAAGAATTTGGCTTCCGGATGTCAGGATCCTTCTTGTGGACGATTCTGATGTCAGTATACAGATCCAGAAGGTTATATTTGATTCCTATGAGCTGATCTGTGATACTGCTTCATCCGGATTCGAAGCGATTGACAAGGTTATGGTAACTCCATATGATATGATCTTCATTGATACAGTCATGCCGGTTATGGATGGTGCAGATACCGTCCGTGAGATCCGGAGCCTGGATGGAGAAGAATACAAACGGGTTCCGATCATTGCACTTTCAGAAAACAATATAGACAGCAGCAGAGATGAGATCATAAAGCAGGGCTTCAGTGACGTACTTGTAAAACCATTGGAAATGGATGGAATCGAAGGGATTTTCCGTCTGTTCCTTCCGGAGGACAAGATCAAGGAAAAGACAAGCAATATCAGACAGTATATCAGCGAATCCAGATTTAAGGATGATGTTTATATTCTGGAGAACAGTATTGTAGTTGAAAATGCATTGAAGATGATCGGAGGCAATTTTGATACCTTTAACCGTTTTATTGCGGCATTCAAGGAAGACTATGAGCCGGATGTAGATCGTCTGGAAGAATATATTGATGATGATGTCAGACGGTATCGGAATATCATTCATGATATCAAGAGCAGCAGTGGAAATATCGGCGCATACAGCATCGAACGGAAAGCAGCAAATCTGGAGTCGGCGATCAATATAGGAAATATGCAGTATGCAAAGGAAAATACGCATGAATTTGTATCCATGCTGAAGCGTATGTTTAAGGATATCGGACTATATCTGGCGAAGATCAATCCGGTTGAACAGCAGGAAAAGACAGTCAGGGATGCAGTGGATCGTGGACAGCTCAAAGATATGCGTACATTTTTACGGGATGCCGATGTTGGAGCTGTAAAAGAAATACTGGCAGAAATCGACCGATACGAGTATAATGATGCTGATATTGAGTTCTTAAATGCACTGAAGATGACGGTGGGTGCCATGGATTATGAAGGGGCAAGTGAGATTATCGATCAGTATCTGAACAGTAAGTAAAATACCATTGTGCCATGCATGGAGCCATGTATGACACAGGGATATGACACATAAAAAGAAAGAAAGAAGGATAAAAACATGAGAGTAGCGATCATTATGGGATCAACAAGTGACCTGCCAAAGGTTGAGCCTGCAATCGGCATTTTAAAGGAGTATGGAGTAGCAGTTGATGTAAGATGTCTGTCTGCACACAGAGCACATGCAGGACTTTCAGAGTTTATTGAAGAAGCAAATAATAATGGAACACAGGTTATCATTACTGCCGCAGGTATGGCAGCAGCACTTCCGGGTGTTGTAGCAAGCCAGACAGTGATCCCGGTTATCGGAGTACCAATTTCCGGTTCTGTATTAGATGGAATGGATGCACTTCTTTCTATCGTTCAGATGCCATCCGGTATCCCTGTAGCAACTGTAGCAATAAACGGAAGCAAGAATGCAGCATATCTGGCACTTCAGATCATAGGAAACAGCAATGCAGAAGTAAGAAAGAAACTTTTGGCAGAGCGTGAGTCCATGGAAGTTGCAGCCATGAAGGCGAATGCAGAGGTAATTGCAAAATATAACTAATTTTTATGTATTATAAAAATGATGATTTCCGATATGGATCTATGATCTGTATGGGAAAAACATAAGAAAAGCAGGAGAAAAAATGATGATAAATTCAGGTTCTCCTGCTTTACTTTTTACCTTGTAAATGGTATTGTAAATGGCGGATGGTATTCGAAAGAAACTATACCTGATTGTACACCACAGATAGAACAGGCGATAGCAGGTGATCATATGAGGATTGGATTTATCGGTGCAGGCAAAGTAGGCTTTACACTTGGAAAGTATCTTGAACAGAAGCTGAATAAAGAAGAGATACAAAAGAACCTTCCGGAGACAGTAACCGTATCCGGATATTACAGCAGACAGGTGGAGAGTGCAAAAGAAGCTGCAGCATTTACCAATACCGAAGCATTTGATGATTTGAAGAAGATCGTTTGCGCAAGTGACGTCCTGATGCTTACCGTTCCGGATGGAAGGATAGAAGCAGTATGGGACAGCATAAAAGCCTTTGATATCAAGGGCAAACTGATCTGTCATTGTAGTGGTGCGATGACATCTAATATTTTTTCAGGTGTAACAGAGGCAGGAGCCTTTGGTTATTCGATTCATCCTATGTATGCAATCAGTTCAACGACAAAATCCTACAGGGAAATGCAGAAATGTTTTTTTACCGTGGAAGGTGCTGAAGAGTGGGGAAATAAACTTTGCCGCTTTATTCGTCTTTTAGGAAATGACTGTGTACTTCTCTCAACAGAAAATAAAACAAAATATCATGCAGCTGCAGTATTTGCCAGCAATCTGGTGAATGGTCTGTATGGATCGGCAGTTTCATTACTGGAAGACTGCGGATTTGAAGAGAAACAGGCAGAGCAGGCACTTGTTCCGTTATTTATGGGAAATGCATCGCATATAGCAGAAGATGGCCCAGTGGCAGGTCTGACCGGACCAATCGAGAGAAATGACACAACGACAGTAAAGAAACATCTGAATGTTCTTGATGCAAATGAGAAACATATTTATATCAGCGTATCAGGAGCTGTACTTGCTTTAGCAGAGCAGAAATATCCCAACCGTGATTATTCTGAGATGAAGAAAATTCTTTCAGGACAGGAATGAGAAATGGGAATACTGCAATGCCGGGAACGATGGCAGGGAAAGCAGTAAGTTATGGCAATGCTGGATTTTGAAATGAACAAAAAATGAAATGATTTCAGAATAGGAGAATAAGACGTATGAAGAACACAACAACATCAATTATGCAGATGAAGAATTCCGGGCATAAGATTTCTATGCTGACAGCATATGATTATACGACAGCAAGATTATTGGATGAAGCAGGAGTCAACACGATTCTTGTCGGTGATTCCCTCGGAAATGTAATCCTTGGATATGAGGATACGATCTCTGTAACCGTAGAAGACATGATCCATCATAGCGCAGCCGTTGCAAGAGGAGCCAAGAATGCACTGGTTGTAACCGATCTTCCATTTATGTCCTATCAGACCAGTGTATATGACGCAGTCGTAAATGCAGGTCGTCTGATGAAGGAAGGCAGAGCCGGAGCTGTAAAGTTAGAAGGTGGTAAAGAAGTCTGTCCACAGATTAAAGCAATCGTATCAGCAGGAATCCCTGTTGTTGCACATCTGGGACTGACTCCGCAGTCGATCAATACTTTTGGTGGCTTTAAGGTTCAGGGTAAGACAGAAACAGCAGCTAAGAAGCTGATCGAGGATGCCAAGGCAGTAGAAGAAGCAGGTGCGTTTTTACTGGTGCTGGAGTGTGTCCCTGCAAAGCTTGCAAAGCTTGTAACAGAGAGCATCAACATTCCTACGATCGGAATCGGAGCAGGAGCAGGATGCGACGGACAGGTTCTTGTAATTTACGATATGCTTGGCATGTTCAGTGATTTCAAGCCGAAGTTTGTAAAGCATTTTGCTAATGCAGGAGACGTGATTCGTGAAGCAGTAAAGACTTATATAGCAGAGATTGACGATGGAACATTTCCGGCAGAAGAACACTGCTACAAAATTGATGATGAAGTAATCGATAAATTATACTAAGAGATAGAAGCTGCCTGAACCGGTAAAAACCGGGAGACAGGATCAGGAAAGGACTGGAAATCAGAAATGAAGATTTTAAAAACAGTAGATGAAGTAAGAAGTCAGGTTAAGGCATGGAAGAAAGAGGGCTTAAGTGTTGGACTTGTACCAACAATGGGATATCTCCATGAGGGACATCAGAGTCTGATCAGGAAATCCGTAGAACAGAATGACAGAACCGTTGTATCTGTATTTGTCAATCCGATGCAGTTTGGACCAACAGAGGATCTGGAGAGTTATCCAAGAGATCTTGATGCAGATGCAAAGTTATGCGAGACAACAGGTGCAGATGTGATTTTTCATCCGGAACCGGAAGAAATGTATAAGCCGGGATTTTGTTCTTATGTCAATATGACAGGGCTTCCGGATGCATTATGCGGACTGACTCGTCCGGTACATTTCAAAGGTGTATGTACAGTTGTAAATAAATTATTCAATATCGTTCAGCCGGATCGTGCTTATTTTGGTCAGAAGGATGCACAGCAGCTTGCGATCATCATGCGTATGGTTACAGATCTGAACATGGATATTGAGATTGTTGGATGTCCGATCATCCGTGAGGCAGATGGCCTTGCCAAGAGTTCCAGAAATATTTATCTGAAGCCGGAAGAACGTCAGGCAGCAGTTGTACTGAGCAAGTCAGTTAAGCTTGGACAGAAAATGATCGAAGATGGTGAGCGAGATGCGAAGAAGATTGTAGCAGCAATGAAAGACCTGATCGGATCAGAGCCACTTGCAGATATTGATTATGTTGAGATGGTGGATATGGATACCATGAAGTCAATCGATATAGTAGAGGGACATGTCCTTTGTGCTATGGCAGTCAGATTTGGCAAGGCAAGATTGATCGATAACTTTATCCTTGATATGAACAAATAACAGCCGGATCAGCATTCGCCCCGGACAGAATGATTTTCAATGATACGATGCAGAATGGAGAAAATGATGTTAAAGAATAAGACCGTTGTTTTAGGTGTAACAGGAAGTATAGCAGCATATAAGATGGCAAATGTTGCCAGTATGCTTGTAAAACTGCATGCAGATGTAAATGTCATCATGACAGAAAATGCGACCAATTTTATCAATCCGATCACATTTGAGACCTTAACAGGAAATAAGTGTCTGGTGGATACCTTTGACCGTAATTTTCAGTTTAACGTAGAACACGTTGCACTTGCAAAACGGGCAGATATCTTTATGGTTGCTCCTGCATCGGCAAATATCATTGGGAAGATCGCAGGCGGCATTGCAGATGATATGTTGAGTACTACGATCATGGCAGCAAAATGTCCGAAACTGATCGCACCTGCAATGAACACGAATATGTTAGAGAATCCGATCGTTCAGGATAACATCAGGAAATTACAGTCCTACGGCTATGAGATCATAGAGTCGGCAAGCGGATACCTTGCCTGTGGAGATACAGGCAAGGGGAAGCTTCCGAATGAACAGTTGTTAGTTGATTATATATTAAAGTATATTGCAGCAGAGAAGGATATGCAGGGAATAAAAGTACTTGTTACTGCAGGTCCTACGATGGAAGCAATCGACCCGGTTCGCTTTATTTCCAATCATTCAACCGGTAAAATGGGATATGCAATCGCCAGACAGGCGATGCTTCGTGGGGCGGATGTGACACTTGTAACAGGAAAGGTAGCGATCACACCGCCAGAATTCGTAACAGTAGTGCCGGTTACCTCTGCACAGGATATGTATGAAGCAGTAACGGCTGCCAGTGCAGATCAGGATATCATTATCAAGGCTGCCGCCGTTGCAGATTACAAACCGGCAGAAGTATCAGATAACAAGATCAAGAAATCGGATGCTGATATGAGCATTCCACTTACAAGAACAAAAGATATTCTTGCATTCCTTGGAATGCAGAGAGAAGAGGCAAGAAAGACAGATGGGGACAGCAGACTTGCCAGACAGATTATATGCGGATTTTCGATGGAGACACAGAATCTGCTGGAGAATTCCAGAAAGAAACTGGAAAAGAAGAAGATCGATATAGTCGCAGCAAATAACTTAAAGACAGCGGGAGCTGGATTTGGAACAGATACCAATGTGCTGACATTGATCACACAGGATGAAGATATTGAATTGCCACAGATGAGTAAAGAGGAGTGTGCAGACAGACTTCTTACCCAGTTAATAAAAATGAGGAAATAATATTAACCTGGAGGCTGGCGTTGAGCATAGAAAATAAGAAAAAGCTGCGGGTGTTATGCCTGGTGCTATTCATTTTATACAGTATATCCATTGTTTATTTCCTGATATTCAGCGATATGTTTGGAAGGGGACATGGATATGAAGAGATGCGGTACAATCTGACACCGTTTCTCGAGATTAAGCGTTTCGTAAAGTACAGAAGTTATATGACGAACACAAGCGTGATGTTGAATCTGGTTGGAAATGTTCTTGCTTTTGTACCATTTGGAATGTTGATCCGTTGGGTCAGAGGTAAAAAGACCGGATTTTTTACAGCGACTCTGGCGGCATTTGCGTTTTCGTTAAGTATTGAACTGGTACAGTTGATAACAAAACTTGGGGTGTTTGATGTTGATGATATTATCATGAATACCTTTGGCGGCATGCTTGGATATATCATATATTATATTCTGGCACGATTTGACAGAAAAAGGAGAAAAAAGATTGAAAAACAGTGATTTCAGGGTTTCTCCACCCGGAAGTTCAGGAGATACGATCATTTCATATATATTGGGAATTTTGGGCGGAATCTTTATAATACTTTCCGTGATCAAATCCATTATATCAAGAGGTACGGTAGAACGTATCTATGGGGTATTGATGATCAGTGCATTTTTGATGGCATTTACCGGAATTGTATTCGGCGTGATCGGGTATCATGCAGAAGAAGGTGGGGTTACATCTAAGAAAATGGCGGTTTATCTGAATATCATAGTTTTTATTATATCAGGCATCTTTTTTATGAAGGGAATATAAGAGTGTGGATGAGAGACTGAAGAAACAACTGGATTTTATACTGGAGGTTGACAAGAGCAAATTTGTAGTCAGACAGACGTATCTGACAGATGGAATCAGAAAAGAAGATGATGCAGAACATTCCTGGCATATTGCACTTATGGCAATCTTACTGGCGGAATATTCAAATGAACCGGTTGACGTATTAAGAGTGGTTTCCATGCTGCTGGTTCATGATCTGATCGAGATAGATGCAGGTGATACATATGCATATGATAAAAATGCAAATGCAACAAAAAGAGAACGGGAATTAAAGGCTGCTGACCGGATATTTAATATCCTGCCGGAAGATCAGGCGAAGAAGCTTCGTGGACTCTGGGATGAATTTGAGGAGTATCAGACGCCGGAAGCCAAATTTGCACATGTAATGGATAATCTGGCGCCGGTTATGTTAAGTGATGCCGTTGGAGGAAAAAGCTGGAAAGAGCATGGCGTTTTCGAGAACCAGGTGTATGGTAGAAACAAGCGGACACCAGAGGGATCAGAGACGTTATATCAGGTGATTGATGAGGTGTTCCGGAAGAACATTCAACTTGGAAACATAAAGGGAGACAATAAATGACATATTATAAGGATATAACAGCAGAATATGAAGATATCGAAGATCGTTACGAACTGATGGTTGAGCGGATCCGTTCGATCACAAAAGAAGAAACAGTGGACATGCGGTATCGGGATTATTTTGTAAGAACTGGAGAATTTTTACTGCAGTTAGATAAAGTGATCGAAAAGGTAAAAAGTGGGATGTCCATTTCGGAGAGCTGTACAGCGGGAGAATTACAGCAGATAAATGCAGCACTTTATCAGGATGTTATGCCTGAAAATTACGAAACGAGTTATTGCAACTATGAATACACCAGACAGATGTTTGGTGAGAAAATAGCAGAGGACGAGATTGAAGACATAGACAAGCGGGAATATTTATTTGCTGACTATCTGACATTTCTTTGTTATGAATTCCATGGACTGATCGCGGCAGCATTTGAAGGAAGAGTTGTAGACCTTACTGTATGGTTTGAATTGTTTGTGGAGGTATATGGGATCTTTGAGGATTTTCCATCTGTTAAAGCAGTAAAAGATGCCATTTATTATTTTGAACATGATTATGCGGAGTTCTTCATGGATTATCGTGTGCGTGAGAAGATGGATCCGATTCTTTCCTTTGCGACAGATATTGTCATGGAATGTGAAGACGGAGATAACAGCTATTTATATGAATATGGCGAATACATCGGAAAGAATGAATTGGAAACGGAAGCGTTTCTTCGCAGGATGTCATCAGAAAAAGTGGCGTCGATTGCCCGGACTTATACAGAAGGGTTTCGACAGGGCTTTGTAGCGGCCGGAATTGATATGTCAAAAAAGAAGCATGTAAATATCCGGTATTCGATTGGTATGGAGCGCATCGTAAAAGCTGCAATCCTCCAGTTCCGTGATATGGGGCTGGAACCGTTATGCTTCCGTTATGATACCAACCGGATCAATCGGATCAGAATGAACCGGATTGGTTATGTAGGTACTCCGGTAAATAAGCAGATGGATTACGATCATCAGATGGATCAGGCGTTATTCCTTGATCGTAAGCTGATGGAACGAAAGTTAGAGATAATGCGTGGCGCTTATGAGAAATACAGATATGAGGCGTCTGTATATGCAGGACCGGCGTGTATCGAGATCTTTGGTGAGACACCGTTTGAACCGGTAAGCAAGCCGGGACAGCTTACGCTTAGCAAGAAGCAGCAGGAGCTTGGTGTGGAATATACCAATGAACTGTCACAGATCGTGAATGAATATATACCGGGGGATGAGTACAGCTTTACGATCATCGCATATCCAATGCCGGAGATCGGAGATGATTATGAAGAAATATTTGAACAGATCATCCGGATCAACAATCTGGAAAGTGATGTATACCGTCCGGTTCACCAGATGATCATCGATGAGCTGGATCAGGCAGAATGGGTACATGTGATTGGACAGAATGGTAATCAGACTGATATGAAGGTATCGATGCATGTGTTAGAGCGCCCGGAGACAGAGACAAATTTTGAGAACTGTCTGGCGGATGTGAATATTCCTCTTGGCGAGGTTTTTACATCGCCGAAGCTTACCGGAACGCATGGAGTTTTAAATGTGAGTGAGGTCTATCTGAATGATCTGAAATATGTTGATCTTAAGCTGACCTTTGAAGATGGAAAGATCAAAACTTACACCTGTAAGAACTTTGACAGAGAAGAAGATAATGTAAAATTTGTAAAGGATAATCTTTTGGGCGGACGGGATACACTGCCGATCGGAGAGTTTGCGATCGGAACGAATACGACCGCATATGTACTTGCAAATAAATATAACATGGTATATAAATTGCCGATACTGATCGTAGAGAAGATGGGACCGCATTTTGCAGTCGGTGATACCTGCTATAGCTGGAGCGAAGAAAATATCCTTCATAATCCGGACGGCAAGGAAATCGTTGCAAAGGATAATGAGTGCTCGATCCTTCGAAAGACGGATATCAGCAAGGCATATTTTAACTGTCATACCGATATTACGATACCATATGATGAGATCGGAGGCATTTATTCGGTTCATGCAGATGGAACGAGAGTTGCCATTATCGAAAATGGCAGATTTGTTCTTCCGGGAACAGAGATGTTAAATGAGCCGTTTAAAGAGGAAAAATAAAAAATAAACCATATAAATGAGAGTGGATTCATCATCCTGAACATGGGAGAGAAACTATCATTTATATGGTTTATTTTATTTCACAGCGTTTATCTGTGCTTTTATAAAGAAGTTAGTATTCGTATCGTATTTTATTATTTTAAAACAGACATTCGCTTATATCGTTTATTTGAATACAGTGCGCTGTCTGCCTGGCTTAACAGATCCTCAATCTTGATATTCGGATCGCAGGAAAATTCCGATACACCGACACTCATTTCGATATAATATGGTTTGCCACAGGTTTCATTTAATTCAGTGGACAATTCCTGAATCCTTGCCTGTACAGTCTTAGGAAAATCAAGATCATCAATGAAAGCAAAACATACAAACTCATCACCGCCGATTCGACCGACAATGTCACTCGCCCGGAAACTTGTCATCAGGATATTTGCAATATTCTTTAAAGCAAAATCTCCATCGTTGTGTCCGAATTTATCGTTTACGATCTTTAAGCTGTCCATGTCTGCAAACAGTAGCATTGCCTTACGTCCATGATTGGCAGGTTTATTGATCAGGTATTCTACTTTTTCCATTAATCCACGTCTGTTATTGACGCCGGTCAGTTCATCGGAGGTAGACAGGTGATTTAACAGCTCATTTTTTTCATGGATCTCATTTAAGGACATTACTAATTGTTCTTTTGTCTGGATCTGTTCTTTTAAAAGTGATAAATATTTAAAAGAAGCCCCAAGATGAAGAGAAGTTGTATAAATGTGTCCAAAGTGATCTACATCTGTATTACATACAAACAGACCATGATGTTGTTCATTTGTAAAAATAGGAACAATAACAGCGGTAAATCTATCTTCAAAACCGGTATATTCATTGTCAAAGATATCGGTAGATGCAATACGACGTGTTTCACCTGATAAAACAGCTGTATGTTTTGGATTGTAAAAAGCTTGAAGATACAAAGTATCCGGCGTTTTCCAGCTTCCGTCCGGTTGAATGGCGACGGGTTCATCGTACGCATATAAATAAGATGCTGCAAATCCAAGGTCTTTTAATTTAGCAAGCATAGATGAAAAGGTTTTTGCTGTATCGGTTCCATATGTAAGAGTATCTCTTGTAATATAGATTGAAGACCATGATCCCGTTTTGCTGTCATGTTCCTGTTGGTACAAAGAAGTTGACAAAAACTGTGCGATAGCACTTGTAATATGAGAATTTAGCCGATAGTATTCAGACCGTTTATCCGGATCGTTGATTAATGCTATGATGACACCGGAAAAACAACGGAATGAAAATGCAATATTGGTTACTGAAAAGAAACTTGTGACAGGAGATGACAATAATGACATCAGTTTGTCTACAATCAGATTCTTTGGATATGGTTTTGCCTTTGGTAAAACAGCAATTTCTATTATATCCTTCCAGATGCTGTTGATCTGATCAAGAACAATCGTACCAAAAAAGCTGTTTTTAATGTTGCCTAAAATAGAATCATCACAGTATTCCAGAATATCTGTTACAGTAGAGAAATTGTCAATCGGCATATGTTCGGTATTTTCATGCAGACTGCACCCACATGATAATCGTTTTACAAAGTGGGAATCCAAGACAGAAGAACAGAATTCGCCTGCCTTAATATCCTGAATGATCTTGCCAACGGCACGATAGCCCAATGCAGGGGTGTTCGCGTTTACGGTTGTAAGGGGTGGAACCATAGTTACGGAACCGGGAGCGTTGTCAAAACCGATTACACTGATATCAACTCCGATTCGGATGTTACGGCTTTTCAATTCCTGATAGCCGCCGATAGCCATCTGATCGTTAGAGAAAATAATTGCATCAGCATCCGGATTATCATCAAGCAGTTTGCCGACAATCTCACGACTGTATTCAGAATAATCACCGTATACGATCATATCTTCGGTGACCGGTATGTTGTGAGCTTTCATTGTAGTTCGGTATACATTCAAACGTTCCAGAGCATCTTCATTTGTCTTTCTTCCGGCAACAAAACAGATATGCTTTCGGTTGTGATGAATAATCAGATGTTCGATGGCATCTCGAAGACCGGCAGTACTGTCGGTCTGTAAACAAGGATAACCTGAAACCTTAGATTCCAGAGTAAGGATCGGAATATCTTTAAAAGTATCCAAAAATGCTTCAATACTTTTTTGTGATATAAAAGATGCGATCGTGCCAACGGACACGATCAGGGCATCCAGATTTTCTTTTTTAGCATAATAAAAAACAGAGTTGTACTGATAATCATAAATTTCGTTTTCAGGATCGTTAAATGAAGCATTTAAAAACATGCCCGGAAAGACGATAAGATTCACGTCTAGCTCTTTCGCTGCGTATTCAGCTCCTTTACATATTTCATTTGCATATTCATTGTCGAGATGACATATGAATAATCCGATGTTTAATCTATTATTTGTCATACAACTACCTCTTGTTAACGAAAAAAACAGTTACTCTGCATATAACGTTATATTACCATAAATGGGAATCATTATCAAATTATATTTGATATTTATATAGTATTTTTCAAAAAAAAGAAACACGCTTTGCTGACAAATAAAATTGTGCCGAACAGAGACCTGTTTTGGGCTGGTATATTTGTGAGAATGGCTTCTTTACAAACAGAAATTAATCCCGTATAATTTATAAGAATCAATTGGCATGAAAATGCACTTTATAATGGATAAAACAGGAGGATTTTACAATGGATTACAAGAATGCCGGCGTTGATATTGAGGCAGGATATAAGTCAGTAGAACTTATGAAGAAGCACATCAAGACAACCATGAGACCAGAGGTATTAGGTGGTATCGGAGGTTTTGCTGGTGCGTTCAGTCTTGCAAAGATCAAAGAGATGAAAGAGCCTGTATTACTGTCTGGAACAGATGGATGCGGTACAAAAGTACAGCTTGCATATATCATGGATAAGCACGATACGATCGGAATCGATGCTGTGGCTATGTGTGTGAATGATATTGCATGTTCTGGTGGAGAACCTCTTTTCTTCCTGGATTATATAGCATGTGGTAAGAATTATCCGGAAAAGATCGCTACGATCGTAAGTGGTGTTGCAGAAGGCTGTAACCAGTCCGGCGCAGCTTTAGTTGGCGGCGAGACAGCAGAGCATCCGGGACTTATGCCGGAGAATGAGTATGACCTTGCAGGATTTGCTGTTGGTGTCGTAGAGAAGGATGAACTTATCACAGGAGAGAATATCAAAGCCGGAGATACATTGATCGGTATCGCTTCAAGCGGTGTACACAGCAATGGTTTTTCACTGGTTCGTAAAGTATTTGAGATGACAAAGGAATCTCTGGATACATATTATGATGAACTTGGAACAACACTTGGCGAAGCACTTCTTGCTCCGACAAGAATTTATGTAAAAGCATTAAAGGCAGTAAAGGATGCCGGTGTAATGATTAAGGGTTGCAGCCATATCACAGGCGGCGGTTTCTATGAGAACATTCCAAGAATGCTTCCGGACGGAGCTCGTGCGCAGGTGAAGAAGGACTCATATGAAGTGCCTGCTATATTCAAGCTCCTTGCAAAGAAGGGCGATATAGATGAGCATATGATGTACAATACATATAACATGGGAGTTGGTATGTGCCTTGCAATAGATCCTACAGATGCAGATAAGACAATAGCAGCTATAGAGAGTGCCGGAGACAAGGCATTTGTTCTCGGTACAGTAGTAGCCGGTGAAAAGGGAGTAGATTTATGCTAAGAATAGCAGTTCTGGTTTCCGGTGGCGGTACGAACTTACAGGCGATCATTGATGCAATCGCAGCAGGAAAGATCACAGACACCGAGATTGCAGCAGTTATCAGTAATAATAGAAATGCCTATGCACTGGAACGTGCAAAACAGGCAGGTATAAAAGATATCGTAGTATCACCAAAGGATTTTGAAACAAGAGATGTATTTAATGAGAATCTGTTGAAGATTTTACAGGAAGTGAATCCGGATCTGATCGTACTTGCGGGATACCTTGTAGTTATTCCGGAGATTGTGATTGATGCATTTGAGAACCGGATTATCAATATCCATCCTTCTCTGATTCCTGCTTTTTGTGGTACAGGCTATTATGGACTCAAGGTTCATGAGGCAGCGTTAAAAAGAGGTGTAAAAGTAGTAGGTGCTACGGTACATTTTGTAGATAAAGGAACCGATACCGGTCCGATCATTATGCAGAAAGCGGTTGCGGTACAAAACGGAGATACTCCGAAGGTGCTTCAGCAGAGAGTCATGGAGCAGGCAGAGTGGAATATTCTACCTGCTGCTATTGATAAGATTGCACATGGAAAGGTTCGGATCGAAGACGGTATAACAGTTGTGGAAGACTGACAGGAGGAAAACAAATGAAGATTTTAGTTGTAGGTGGCGGCGGAAGAGAGCATGCTATTATTACAAGTATTGCAAAGAGCAGTAAAGTAACAAAAATCTATTGTGCACCGGGAAATGCAGGTATTGCAGAATTGGCAGAATGTGTGGATATCGGTGTTATGGAATTTGATAAACTGGTTGATTTCGCAAAGAAGGAAGCAGTTGATCTTGCAGTTGTAGCTCCGGATGACCCGTTGGTTGCCGGTGCAGTTGATGCATTTGAAGCAGCGGGCATCCGCGCATTCGGCCCTCGAGCAAATGCAGCGATCATCGAAGGCTCAAAGGCATTTTCCAAGGATCTTATGAAAAAATACAATATACCTACAGCCGCATATGAGAATTTTACAGATGCAGAATCAGCACTTGCATATCTTGAAACGGCAAGCTTCCCGATCGTATTAAAAGCAGATGGACTGGCACTTGGTAAAGGTGTTCTGATCTGTAAGGATCTGGAAGAAGCAAAAGCCGGTGTAAAAGAGATCATGCTGGATAAGCATTTTGGAAATGCGGGAAATACTATGGTTATCGAGGAATTCATGACAGGACGTGAGGTGTCTGTTCTTGCATTCTGTGATGGTACAACGATCAAACCTATGACTTCCGCACAGGATCATAAGCGTGCACAGGACGGTGATCAAGGATTGAATACCGGTGGAATGGGAACATTTTCACCAAGCCCATTTTATACAGATGAGATCGCAGATTATTGCATGGAGAATATATACAAGCCTACAATGGCAGCCATGAAGGCAGAGAAAAGAGAATTCAAGGGTGTATTATTCTGCGGACTTATGATCACGCCACAGGGCGTAAAGGTACTGGAATATAATGCAAGATTTGGAGATCCGGAGGCGCAGGTTGTTCTTCCTAGAATGAAGAATGATATCATTGATGTATTTGAGGCGTGTATTGACGGAACTCTGGATCAGGTAGAACTTGAATTTGAAGACAACGCTGCTGTATGTGTAGTACTTGCATCTGACGGTTATCCGGTTTCCTATAAGAAAGGATATCCGATCTCAGGTCTAGAGACATTCAAAGACAAGGACGGATACTATGTATTCCATGCCGGAACTAAGTTTGAAGACGGCAAAGTTGTAACAAATGGCGGTCGTGTACTTGGAGTAACAGCTACAGGAAAGGATCTTCATGAAGCCCGTGCAAATGCATACAAGGCAACCGAGTGGATCACATTTGAGAATAAATATATGCGTCATGATATCGGTAAAGCGATTGATGAGTGTTAATTATTATTGAAAGATATACGAAAGAAAAAAGTCTCTGGGGAACATACTAATATATGGGAGCCGGGGACTTTTGTATCATAACAGAAGATAGTAGGCAGAAAATGTCATATACTATGAAAAAAGAGGTGACATAATTTGAAACTTCCGAACAGTGAAAAATTACAGGAAATATTAAAAGAAGCCAAACGGATATCCAAGAAGCTGGGGCAGAACTATATAGGAAGTGAACATCTGTTGATGGCACTTACCTTTGTCAGTGATACGGCACCGTTTGTTGTTTTACAGGAAAATGGAGTAACGATACAGTCGATCATTAATATCTTAAGCCAGATACCATTAGCCGGAGGAACCTTTGGCGCAGAGAAAAGCAAATATACAAAATCCGCAGAGTCGATTCTGGAGCTTGCGGGAAATGAAGCAAAACGTCTGGAAAGTACAGAGGTAGGAAGTGAGCATCTTCTGATTGCCATTTTGAAGCATCTGGATTGTACGGCGGTAAAAATCATACTGTCATTAAAGGCAAATATACAGAAAATATATGTAGACATCATGTCTGCATGTGGAGTGGATGGCAGTACGGCAAAGAAAGAATTTGTAAGTCTGAAAAAGGGAAAGAATAAATCCAAGGCATCGGCAACACCGACGTTGGATCAGTTCTCCAGAGATATGACGATGGATGCCCGTATGGGAAATCTAGATCCGGTTATAGGCAGAGAGAAAGAGATAGAGCGTGTGCTTCAGATTTTAAGCAGACGTATGAAGAACAACCCATGTATGGTTGGAGAACCGGGTGTAGGTAAGACTGCGGTAGCAGAGGGGATTGCTTACCTGATCGCTGCGGGAGATGTGCCGGATACAGTACGGGATAAGCGACTGTTGTCGCTAGATTTATCCAGTATGGTAGCGGGTTCCAAGTACCGTGGAGAATTTGAGGAACGGATCAAGAAGGTGATCGCAGAGGTAAAAAATGCCGGAAACGTCATTCTGTTTGTGGATGAGCTTCATACGATCATCGGAGCCGGTGGAGCAGAGGGAGCAATCGATGCATCTAATATCTTAAAACCATCCTTATCGCGCGGAGAGATCCAGATGATCGGAGCGACGACGCGTGCAGAATACAGAAAATATATAGAAAAGGATGCAGCGTTGGAGCGAAGATTTCAGCCGGTCTATGTGGAAGAGCCGACCAATGAAGAAACAGTAGAGATCTTAAAGGGACTTCGCTCTGCATACGAGGAACATCATCATGTAGAGATCAGTGATCAGGCACTGGAAGCAGCGGTATCATTATCGGTTCGATATATCAGTGACCGTTTCCTGCCGGATAAAGCTATTGATCTGATGGATGAAGCCTGTTCCAGAAAACGTCTGGGATTCGGAAAGAAAGCAAAGAAGACACTGCCATTGGAGCTTGAGATACAGGCGTTTTCCGATGATATTGAGAACCTTTTAGAGGCTGGAGATATTGATGAAGCGGCAGAACTGTTAAAGAAACAGAGAAAGCTGGAAACAAAGCTCGATAAAATGAAGCAGAATAAAAATGCGAAAAGTGTTGTAGTAGATGCAGAGGATATTGCGGATGTTGTATCTGTATGGACGAAGATTCCGGTAAACAAACTGACCGAACAGGAATCCAAACGTCTGGAACGTCTGGAAGAGGAGTTGCATAAGAGAGTTGTCGGTCAGAATGAGGCAGTTGATGCGGTAGCAAGGGCTATCAAGAGAAGCCGTGTAGGCTTAAAAGATCCAAAACGTCCGGTTGGTTCGTTCTTATTCCTTGGGCCTACCGGTGTAGGTAAGACTGAATTGTCGAAAGCTCTTGCAGAAGCAGTATTTGGCAGTGAGGACGCATTGATCCGTGTTGATATGTCGGAGTACATGGAGAAACACAGTGTGTCGAAGCTGATCGGGTCACCTCCGGGCTATGTTGGCTTTGAGGAAGGTGGACAGCTTAGTGAGAAGGTTCGTTCCAATCCATACTCTGTTATATTGTTTGATGAGATAGAAAAGGCACACAGTGATGTGTTTAATATATTATTACAGGTATTGGATGATGGACATATCACAGATTCTCAGGGCAGAAAAGTAGATTTTAAGAACACGATTATTATCATGACATCTAATACAGGCGCACAGAGGATTATTGATCCGAAGAAGCTTGGATTTGTTACCGCGTCAAATGCAGATACAGAGCACGAAGATATGAAGAAGAATGTTATGGATGAGGTAAAACAGAACTTCAAGCCGGAGTTCTTGAACCGTATTGACGACATTATCGTATTCCGTGCACTGACGGAGGAGGATGTAAGAAATATTTCGAATCTTCTATTAAAAGAATTAAAGCAGCGTGTTGCATCGCAGATGGAGATTCAGTTGAAGTTTGGAGATGCAGTTAAGAAACTGATCTTTGAGAAAGGCTACGATAAGAAATACGGAGCAAGACCGTTGAAACGTGCGATTCAGACGAATATAGAAGATGAGCTTGCAGAAGCAGTCTTAAAAGGTGAGATCAAACGGGGAGATACCGTTCAGGTGACTGTGCGCAACGATAAGGTGAAGTTTGTAGTAAAAAATGAACCTGAAAAGTAGTTGCTTCCAAATCTATAAAATAATTGTGAACTGATTATATTTGGTGTGGCAAAAGCCGGAGCATTATTGTATAATCAGATTATAAAAGTGCCGGGTAAGGCATGAGTATAATGTACAGGAGGATAAAAATGTCAGTAATCAACGATTTAATTAACATAGAGTCCGATTCACTGGATTTCGGAAATTATGAATTAGCAACAAAGACAAAGAAAGATGGTATTGAATATAAAGGTGATATCTATAAGATCAAGACTTTCAATGAGATCACCAAGCTTGAGAAGAATGGTATGTTTGTATATGAATCAGTACCGGGTACAGCAGTACATGGCTTCCGTTCATCAGAAGAAGATGTATCATTTATAGTAGAAGGAACAGAGACCTCATCTATTACACTGGAGCTGGAACCGGAAACAGATTACAAGATTCATATTGATGATATATATGTAGGAAAGAATAAAACAAATCTCGGTGGCAAGTTAAGCATCAGTGTAGATCTTGAGCCGGGCAGAGAAGTAAAGGTAGACGTCAGAAAAGCATTTGACTAGGAGTTTATATGGCAAAAGAAAAACAGATCTTTTTTTGCCGGGAATGTGGATTTGAGTCAGCAAAATGGATGGGACAGTGTCCGGGATGCAGATCCTGGAATACGTTCTGTGAAGAAAAAGTAACGGTAGGCGCCAGAAAACAGTCCGGAGGACGGACTGCTGTGGTGCCTACAAGTATTTTAGAAGTAAAAACGGCTGATGAGACAAGATTTTCCACAGGACTGGAAGAATTGAACAGAGTACTTGGAGGAGGAATCGTAAACGGTTCTCTTGTTTTGGTAGGGGGAGATCCCGGTATCGGTAAGTCGACAATCCTGCTTCAGATGTGCAGAAATCTATCAGCGGACGGTCATAAGATTCTTTATGTTTCAGGTGAGGAATCTTTGTCACAGATCAAGATGCGTGCGGAACGAATTGGTACATTTCAGAAGGATATGCTGCTTTTGTGTGTAAATAATCTGGAAGATGTAGAAGAATATGTCAAGAAAGACAAACCGAAGGTTATTGTTATCGACTCGATTCAGACAATAGTAGTAGAGGATATAGCATCGGCGCCGGGAAGCGTATCTCAGGTAAAAGAGGTAACAGCACGTTTGATGCAGATGGCAAAACAGATGGATATAGCGATCTTTATCGTTGGACATGTTACGAAGGAAGGAACGGTAGCAGGTCCGAGAAATCTGGAACATATGGTAGATACGGTGTTGTACTTTGAAGGCGATCGTAATGCAGGTTTCCGTATTCTTCGTGCGGTAAAGAACCGATTTGGCTCAACAAATGAGATTGGTGTATTTGAAATGCTTGAAACCGGCTTGTCAGAGGTGAATAATCCATCAAAGGTTATGCTGGCAGGTAGACCGCTTCAGACATCCGGTTCGGTTGTAGTATGTTCTTTAGAAGGAACCAGACCGATCCTGCTGGAGATCCAGGCACTGGTCTGCCAGACCAGCTTTAATCTGCCGAGACGTACAACAGTTGGTTTGGACTATAATCGTGTGAACCTTCTTCTTGCGGTACTTGAAAAGAGAGCGGGAATGGTGTTATCAGGAAGTGATGCATATGTCAATATAGCCGGTGGTATGCGGCTTGATGATCCGGCAGCAGATCTTGGAATTGTATTTGCACTTGTTTCCAGTTTTCGTAATCGTCCATTGGATGAGAGTATGGTCGTATTCGGTGAAGTAGGACTTTCAGGAGAAGTCCGTGGCGTATCCGCAGCAGAGCAGCGTGTAAGAGAAGCGGTAAAAATGGGATTCCAGACATGTATTATGCCAAAGACAAATGCAGAGCATCTTAAGAGTATAGAGGGCATAAAAGTAGTAGGAGTATCGAATATCAGTCAGGCGTTAGAGTACATATAAGATTGTATTTATTTTAATACAATTTTTGTCAAAAAAAGTGTTGACATCTGACGTCTGATTTAGTATTATATCAACTGTTCGCGGTACGAAACACCGAACGAACAAAGATCACAACTTACATATTTCATGATGATTCTCATCTGGAAAGCATGCAGAACATCAAAAAAGAAATTAAAAAAGTTGTTGACAAAGAACACTGAATGTGATAACATATAGAAGTTGTCGCTGATGAGTTCGACAACAAAGAACCTTGAAAAATTAACAACATGACAACCCTGAAATTCCAAATAAAGAATTTCAAAAAGAACGTAACAGACGCAAGTCTGATACAAACCAAGAACAGTAAAGGGTATAGATAATGACCAGAGTCATATCTGAACCCGGGACAAATTTTTAATGAGAGTTTGATCCTGGCTCAGGATGAACGCTGGCGGCGTGCTTAACACATGCA